>OIDL01000245.1_pt1 | contig 28044 bp, 19 predicted proteins | sample 1581611 | NCBI WGS metagenome assembly OIDL01 (sample SAMEA3882516, study PRJEB24775) | human gut metagenome | biome: human-associated habitat; feature: intestine environment; material: feces | place: Netherlands | collected 2009/2010 | reverse complement strand
GATATCCATAGAGGAAAATTTATCATTATTGAGTCAAAAGATTGACTTTTTAGGAATTTGGGACTATTATATTTTTAGGATTATTTCGGAAAATATGTATGGTCATACAGTAAAGACAGGTGAGAAAGGACACTATGCATTCTTTTAAATCAGATGAATTTAAGATAAGAGTATTGACAAAGGACGATGCGGAGGAATACAATGCACTGCTTCGTTATGCTTTTCAGGTAACAGAGGCAGATCTTGCCGAGACCGGTTGGAAGGATGATGAAATCAAGCAGTCGAAGTTTCCGGTGCTTGAGAGAGCTGATGTGCTTGGCTGCTTCAATATCATAGACAAAAAAGAGGAGCTTGTGGCTCAGTTTGCGGTATATCCGCTCGATATGAATATATATGGTGAGCGCTACGAGGTAGGCTTTGTCACAAGTGTGTGCACGTATCCTGAGTACACAGGCCATGGTCTCATGAAAAAGCTTATGAGAAAGAGTCTTACGAGGATGCGCGATAGCAACAAGTCGTTTGCCCTTTTGTATCCATACTCCATACCTCTTTACAGAGGACTTGGCTGGGAGATTATCTCAAATAAGATGACATATGTGATAAAGGACAGACAGATCCCTACAAAGCTTAAGGAGCCGGGCTATGTGCGCCGTGTGCAGTGGGATGACGAGCAGTTTAAGAAGCTTCATACTCACTTTGCCGCGAAGACTCACGGCTGTCTGTACAGAAACAATCTGGCTTGGGAGGAGTACTTCCGCTGGGATGAGGACGATACGATGGTCGCAATCTACTATAACGAGGATGATGAACCGTGTGGCTATATGGTGTATCTTATCAGCTCCGATGTCATGCACATCAAGGAGCTCATCTACTTAAACCGTGAGGCGCAGCTTGGTCTGTGGGAGTACATTCATGCGCATGATTCCATGATTGATGAGGTCAGAGGCAACAACTATTACAGCGAGCCCATCGCTTTTGAGCTCGATGACAGTGATATAAAGGAGACAATAAGACCATATGCCATGGGCAGAATCATCGACGTGGCGCAGTTTATTTCACAGTACAACTGTGACCCTGATGGACCGGGCGGCTGCTTTAGCTTCGAGATAGAAGATGAGCTTCTGCCGTGGAACAATGGCACATTTGTCATTGATTTTGAGGGAGGTCATTGTACTCTCACCGACAAAAAGCCACAGTATCACCTTAGCATGTCTATTGGCACATTTACCACACTGCTTTTGGGCTACAAGAGTGCGGAGAAGCTTTTACAGATGGGCAAAATACAGGCTACGTATGATGCTGTTGCAAAGCTTGACGATATTTTATATCATGAGATACCATATGTATCTGACTACATATAATGATAAAAGGTCAAAAGGTAAAGGAAAATAATATGTCAAATTATGTGATTAGCTGCTGTTCAACAGCAGATCTTACCAGGGAGCATATGCTCGAGAGAAATATTAAGTACGCATGCTTTCACTATGAGCTTGACGGTAAAGAGTATATGGATGATTTAGGACAGTCCATGCCACTGCCTGATTTCTACAAGGCAATGGAGGCAGGTGCCATGACAAAGACCTCGCAGATCAATCAGGAGGAGTACATGGAGTACTTCAGGCAGTTTCTGGATGAGGGATATGATGTGCTTCACTGTACACTAAGCTCAGGTATATCAGGTACAGTCAACTCGGCAAGGCTTGCAAAGGAGGCTCTTAAGGAGGAATACCCTGACAGAAAGATATATGTGATTGATTCGCTGGCAGCATCGTCAGGCTTTGGTCTTTTGATGGATAAGCTCGCTGACCTTAGGGATAGCGGCATGGATATTGATACACTGGCTGATTGGACCATGGAGCACAGACTTGAGGTGAATCACTGGTTCTTCTCATCAGACCTTACATTTTTTATCAGGGGCGGCCGTATCTCAAAAACCGCGGGATTCGTGGGAAATGTGCTGAATATCTGTCCTTTCATGAATGTGAGCAATGAGGGAAAGCTTATTGTGCGTGAGAAAATCCGCACCAAAAAGAAGGCAATAAAGGAGATGCTTGTGAAGATGCAGGCACTCTGCAAGGACGGTGCCGATTATTCGGATAAGGTCTATATATCAAATTCTGCATGCTATGAGGATGCTAAAGCCGTAGCGGATCTGATAGAGGCTGCCTTCCCTAAGATGAATGGAAAAGTAGAGATAAATGATATCGGTACGACTATAGGAAGCCACACAGGTCCGGGAACAGTTGCATTGTTTTTCTGGGGTAATAAGAGAGAGGATTAGCCGGATATTTTAGTCTAAATATCTGATTAGAATAATCAAAATCAATAAAGTTGATTATATTTTTATAAAAAATTAAATTACATCAATCAAAGTGATTAAATATAATCATTCCAATAACTGCGCTTATGTGTTACAATTATATCAGTTCAAACGAAAAGAGGTTTTAAGATGAAAGGATATGAAAAATACGAGCGCAGTTATTTTCTGCCTCCTGAATGCACTTATGACTGGGTTAAGAAGGATTATATAGATAAAGCACCACTGTGGTGTTCGGTTGATTTACGTGATGGCAACCAGGCTCTGATCGAGCCGATGAGTCTTGAGGAGAAGCTTGACTTCTTTAAGATGCTTGTAGATATAGGCTTTAAGGAAATCGAGGTAGGTTTCCCGGCAGCCTCTGAGACAGAGTTCAATTTCACGAGAGCTCTTATTGAGAGGGATATGATTCCTGATGATGTCACTATACATGTGCTGACACAGGCCAGAGAGCATATCATCAAGAAGACCTTCAAGGCACTTGAGGGAGCACCGAGAGCAGTTGTACATCTGTACAATTCCACATCTGTTGCACAGCGTGAGCAGGTGTTTAAGAAGTCAAAGGAAGAGATAAAGCAGCTTGCAGTTGACGGAGCTATTTTACTGAGAGACCTTGCAGCAGAGACTGACGGTAATTTCCGTTTCCAGTATTCACCGGAGAGCTTTTCGGGCACTGAGGTGGATTATGCGGTTGATGTGTGCAACGCTGTGCTTGATGTATGGCAGCCAAAGGCTGATAATAAGGCCATCATCAATATCCCTACCACAGTAGAGAATGCTATGCCACATGTTTTTGCCACACAGATAGAGTATATCGACAAGCACCTCAAGTACAGAGACGGAGTAGTGCTTTGCTTACATCCTCATAATGATAGAGGCTGCGGTGTTGCCACATCAGAGCTTGGTGTGCTTGCAGGAGCTGAGGAGATAGAGGGTACGCTGTTTGGAAACGGTGAGAGAACAGGAAATGTAGATATCGTGACACTTGCCATGAATCTTTACTCACATGGAGTGGATCCACAGCTTGATTTTTCAAATCTGCCTGAGATCAGGGAGAAGTATGAGACATTTACCAGAATGAAGGTAGGCGAGAGACAGCCATATGCGGGAGACCTTGTTTTTTCTGCTTTTTCAGGCTCACATCAGGATGCTATCTCAAAGGGCATGGCATGGAGAGAGGAAAAGAAGCTTGATAAGTGGACGGTTCCATATCTGCCTATAGATCCAAAGGATGTCGGCAGGACATACGAGGCTGATGTTATCCGTATCAACAGCCAGTCAGGAAAGGGCGGAGTGGCATATATCCTTAAGCAGAGCTTCGGTATCAATGTGCCACAGCAGATGAGAGAGCAGGTCGGATACATGGTCAAGCAGGTATCGGACGAGGAGCACAAGGAGCTTTCACCTGAGTGGGTACACAGTATCTTTACAGACAATTATGTGGATTTTCATCCATATTTCACTATACCGGAGTGCCACTTTAAGCAGGTAAACGGCATTTTCGCAGAGGCGGTTATTTTACACAATGACAGCACCAGAAAGGTAGATGCCAATGGAAACGGACGTCTCGATGCAGTCAGCAATATAATTAAGCAGTATTTTGACATCAGCTTTGAGCTCACTGTATACGAGGAGCATGCGCTTTCACACGGATCTTCATCAAAGGCTATGGCATATGTGGGTATCACAGTTGACGGCAGTATGTTCTGGGGCGCAGGTGTGGATGAGGATATCATCAAGGCATCAATCGGAGCGCTTGTTGTTGCGGTAAACCATTATCTTGCCACCAAGGCTGACAGTCACGTGAAGGATGAGCGCTATATTGCCATGCTCAACTTCATCCAGGCCAACTACAAGACGGTATCGCTTGCAGACATGGCTGCACAGTTCAACCTGACAGAGCCGTATATTTCCAAGTACATAAAGGAGAAGTCAGGCAAGACTTTCGGAGAGCTGGTCACCAATGCCAAGATGAAGAAGGCACGCACACTGCTGAGAAACAGCATCACAACTGTTGAGAATATCGCAATCGAGGCAGGATATCAGAACGTGGAGCATTTTAACAGACAGTTCAAGAAGCTGTATGGAATGACACCGCTTGAGTACAGAAATTCAAGCACAAAATAAGCGGATACAGCATTTTAATATAACCGGATCAATATGCTAAATGACAATTCATTCAGCTGTATTGGTCCGGTTTGCTTTTTAGTATTGCACTTTTTGTGTGAAAATCTGCATTAAAATTGTATAAAAATGGGGACAATGGGCTATTGATTGTATTTTATCAAGTAATTTGTTGTTTTTACAACGGATTATATGTACAATGCGGGTATAATATAAATAAAAGATAATTATTCAGAACTACTGATAACAAAGCAGATATTGAGAATTTGTGTTTGGGATGAATAGTTATAATAAAAAGCAACTATTTGAATTATAGTTTAAGAAAGAGAGGAACGTACATGAGCAATAAAACTAGCGCAGTTGTTAAGACAAACCCAAGAAAGGCTGTCATGATCGGATGTGGATTCGTTGGTTCGGCATCAGTTTTTGCACTTATGCAGAGTGGACTTTTTTCTGAGATAGTTCTCATTGACGCTGATAAGGACAAGGCTGAGGGAGAGGCGATGGATATAAGCCACGGTATTCCTTTTGCCAGACCTATGAAGATATATGCAGGCGGTTATGATGATGTGGCAGATGCTGCTATCATTGTTGTTTCTGCAGGTGCAGGCCAAAAGCCGGGCGAGACAAGACTTGATCTGGTAAATAAAAATGTTGCAATCTTCAAGAGCATCATTCCGGAGATTGCAAAGAGAAATTTCGGTGGAATCTTACTTATCGTTGCAAACCCTGTAGATATTTTAACACAGGTGGCACAGAAGCTTTCAGGACTTCCTGAGGAGCGTGTCATCGGTTCAGGTACCGTGCTTGACAGTGCAAGACTTAAGTACGCGCTTGGAGAGCACCTTGAGGTGGACAGCCGAAGCGTACATGCATTTATAGTAGGTGAGCATGGAGACAGTGAGGTGGTTGCATGGTCATCAGCCAATGTTTCCGGAGTGGAGCTTCACAAGATGTGCGAGATGAGAGGTCACTACAAGCATAAGGAGAATACAGAGGAAATCGCTGCAAACGTAAAGAACAGTGCTTACGAGATAATTAACAGAAAGCATGCGACATATTATGGTATCGCTATGTCGGTCAGACGTATCTGCGAGGTAATCATGCGTGATGAGAAGTCTATTCTTCCTGTTTCACACATGATGCACGGACAGTACGGCATCGACGGTGTGGTTCTCTCAATGCCTGCAATCGTTGGAGCAAACGGAGTGGAGAGCGATATCCCAATCGAGTTAAACGGTGAGGAAGCTTTAAAACTCAAGGAGTCTGCTGATGCACTTAAGAGCATACTTGACGGGCTTGAGCTGTAAATATCATGCTCTTAATATTAATTTTGCAATATTAAACTTATATAAAATACTATAAATTCAGTATGGTTTGGGGTATAATGATAACTGTCGGGCTGCATATATTATGTGCTCGGCGGTTATTTGATTTTATGGCAGATAACTATTTAGAATTACCGGGAAAAAGGAGTATGTATAATGAGCGAAAGAAAACAAATCCATCAGGAGTTTCTGACAGGCGAAAGAGCCCTGTTTGCAAGTAACGATCTGGATATATATGATACAATTTTTGATGACGGAGAGTCACCTCTTAAGGAGAGCCATGGCATTAGCCTGACAGGCTGTTTTTTTAGATGGAAATATCCGCTATGGTACTGTAGTGACATAGCTGTAAAGGACTGTACATGGTTTGACATGGCGCGTGCGGGTGTCTGGTATACTGACAATATCTCTGTCACTGATTCAATAGTTGAGGCACCTAAGAACTTCAGACGCTGCAATAACCTAAAGCTTAAAAATGTGACATTTCCAAATGCCCAGGAGACACTCTGGAGCTGTGATCATGTCGATATCGAGAATGTCTCGGCAAAGGGAGATTATTTTGGCATGAATACAAATAATCTTATCATGAAGAATTTCCAGCTGGTCGGCAACTATTCGTTTGACGGCTCAAGAAATGTAGAGGTGCACGATTCAAAGCTTATCTCAAAGGATGCATTCTGGAATACGGAAAATGTCACAGTCTATGATTCATTTATTACAGGTGAATACCTTGGCTGGAACGCAAAGAATCTGACACTTATAAACTGCACAATCGAGAGCTTGCAGGGGCTTTGCTACATCGACAACCTCGTTATGAAAAACTGTAAGCTCATAAACACTACATTGGCATTTGAGTATTCTTCGGTAGATGCAGAGATTTGCAGTAAGGTGGACAGTGTTTTAAATCCGACAAGCGGAGTGATAAGGGCAAAGGAGATTGGCACACTGACTATCGAAAAGGACAGAGTTGACCCATCAAGGACTAAGATAATATGTGAGGGAAAATAATCTATGTATGATTTTGACACCGTTGTAGACAGAAGAAATACAGGCTCACTAAAGTGGGATGTGGCAGAAAATGAGCTCCCGATGTGGGTAGCGGATATGGATTTTAAGACAGCTCCACAGATAATAGATGCAATATCAGAGCGTGTTTCTCACGGAGTGTTTGGCTATTCCATCATTCCGGATGAGTGGAATGATGCGTATATTTCGTGGTGGGACAGACGCCATGGGCTTAAAATCGAAAGAGACAGCCTGATTTTTTGCACAGGGGTCGTACCGGCCATATCATCTACAGTTCGAAAGCTCACAACACCTGGTGAAAATGTGCTTATCATGACGCCGGTATATAATATATTTTTTAATTCCATATTTAATAACGGCGTAAATGTACAGGAAAGCCCGCTTGGGTACGAAAACGGCAGATATTTTGTGGACTATGACAGGTTGGAGCATGACCTTTCCAATCCACAGACCTCGCTTATGATATTTTGCAACCCTCACAATCCGTGCGGTATTATCTGGACAAAGGATGAGCTTGCGAAAATAGGTGCACTCTGCAGGAAGTACAATGTGACGGTCATATCAGACGAGATACACTGCGACATCACAGCACCGGGAAAATCATACGTGCCGTTTGCGGCAGCATCAGAGGACTGCGCCGATATAAGCATCACCTGTATTGCACCGACCAAGTGCTTTAATATGGCTGGCTTACAGACTGCGGCAGTGATGGTGCCAAATAAATTTTTGCGTCACAAGGTATGGCGCGCATTAAATACAGACGAGGTGGCGGAGCCAAACGCATTTGCCATCACGGCAGCAGTTGCGGCATTCACAAAGGGTGAGCCGTGGCTTGAGGAGCTCAGAAAATATCTCTGGGAAAACCGCAAAAAAGTCTGTAGCTTCGTGGCAGAAAATCTGCCGCAGATACATGTAGTGGATGCCGATGCGACATACCTCATGTGGCTTGACTGCAGTGCACTCACAGATGATTCTGTGGCATTTACGCAGATGATTCGCGAAAAGACAGGACTTTATCTGTCGGAGGGAGCTGAGTTTGGAGGCAATGGACGCTACTTTGTGAGATTGAATATCGCATGCCCTAGGGCAGTGCTTATGGAAGGGCTGGAAAGGTTAAAGAGAGCTCTCGTTTAAGCTGAATATGTACATTTTTAAAATAAATAAGACCGGTGATCGGCCGGTCTTATCTGATATAATTAAACATTTATGGCATACAAGATTTAGAAATATATCATGCATACGTTTGTTTTCTGATTCGATAGTTAGTATACACTAACGTGAATTAGAAGTCAATAACAAATATGGGATTTTGATATTTTTTTGGATTTTTATAAATCACGTACAAATCAAAAAGAAAAGTTTTGCAAACAATAAAATGTATGTTATAATAATATAACTGAATTAAAACGAACAAAAATAAACTCACGGGGGTATTCGAAATGCGAAACAATGAATCATCAGAAAACTATTTAGAGACCATACTTATTCTCAGCAAGAAGCTTCCTGTGGTACGCTCAGTTGATATAGCAAATGAGCTTGGATATAAGAAATCCAGCGTGAGTATAGCCATGAAAAACCTTAGAGAGAAGAACAATATCACAGTTAGTGATGCAGGATTTATCACACTCACAGAGTCAGGAAGACAGATAGCAGAGATGATATACGAAAGACATGAGCTTTTGTCAGAGTGTCTTGAGAAGCTTGGTGTTGATAAGGAGATTGCAGCAGAGGACGCATGCCGTATAGAGCATGTCATCAGTCCTGAGAGCTTTGAAGCAATCAAGAAGCATATACATAAGAGCTGATATATGAAACCAGTACCGCAGGGTACTGGTTTTTTAGTGTATCGTTTTTCTTGTATATATGAGAAAAATCATCTATAATAGTGAAGCTGTAATCGGCGACATAAAATCTGAAAGGGGAAAAGATGAAACAGATATTAAAATATTTGAAGGAGTACAAAAAGGAATGCATCTGTGCTCCGTTATTTAAGCTGCTGGAAGCATCCTTTGAGCTTATAGTACCGCTTGTCATGGCGGCAATCATTGATAACGGAATTACGGCTTCGGACAAGCCATATATATGGAAGATGGGAGGTGTGCTGGTGCTGCTTGCGGCAGTTGGTCTGGTAAGCTCGGTCACAGCACAGTATTTTGCGGCAAAGGCGGCAGTTGGTTTTTCCACAAAACTTCGCCATATATTGTTTGAAAAGATAGAGTCACTGTCATTCTCAAAGATGGATACAGTGGGCACATCGACACTTATCACGAGGATGACAAGCGATATAAACCAGGTGCAGTCAGGAGTCAATCTGGTGCTTCGACTCTTCCTTCGCTCGCCATTTATTGTATTCGGAGCTATGGCGATGGCTTTTACAGTAAATGTAAGAGCGGCAATGGTTTTTGTTGTTACTATACCTCTGCTTTCAATAGTGGTATTCTCAGTTATGGCTGCAAGCCTTCCGCTTTACAAAAAGGTGCAGAGCTCTCTTGACACAGTGCTTTCACACACCAGGGAGAATTTAGAGGGAACCAGGGTTATAAGAGCTTTCAATAAGCAAAATGATGAGATTGACAGCTTCAACAGGGACAACGAATTTTTAACCAATATGCAGCAGGTTGTAGGACGAATCTCAGCACTCACCAATCCTCTGACATTTATCATTATAAATATCGCAACAATCGCAGTTATCGTATCAGGCGGCAAGCAGGTATACGCAGGAATCCTCACACAGGGTGAGGTTGTGGCACTTGTAAACTACATGTCACAGATACTTGTCGAGCTGATAAAGCTTGCAAACCTCATCGTACAGGTGACAAAGGCAGTGGCGTGCGGTAATCGTATAGCGGATGTGCTTTCTATCCCATCAAAGCTTCCTGAGAAAAATCCTAAGCTCATTGATGCAAAGGACGGCGCACCTGAGGTTGAGTTTGACCATGTCTGCATGACCTATGAGGGAGCGGCCGATGAGACACTCACAGATATAAGCTTTACAGTGCAAAAGGGGCAGACGATCGGAATCATCGGTGGTACAGGTTCAGGAAAATCAAGCCTTGTAAACCTTATCCCGAGGTTTTATGATGCCACAAAGGGTACTATAAGGATTCAGGGAAATGATATAAATGACTACGATGCAGTGCAGCTTCGAGATAAAATCGGTGTTGTAATGCAAAAGGCAGTGCTTTTTGCAGGAACGATAGCCGACAACCTGCGCTGGGGCAAAAATGATGCCACAGAGGAGGAAATGTGGAAGGCACTCGATATAGCACAGGCGACAGAGGTTGTAAAGGGCAAAGAGGGAGGCCTTGACTACATGATAGAGCAGGGCGGCAAGAACTTATCAGGCGGTCAGAAGCAGCGTCTTACAATTGCCAGGGCGGTTGTAAAGGATCCTGACATACTGATACTTGACGACAGTGCATCGGCACTTGATTTTGCTACAGATGCGAGTCTTCGCGCGGCATTAAAGGGCATGCATGGTGACAAGACAATATTTATCGTGTCACAGCGTACCTCATCTATCCAGTTTGCGGACAATATCATAGTGCTCGACGACGGACAGATGGTTGGCTTCGGACCTCATGAAAAGCTGCTTGAGACATGCGAGACCTACAAAGAGATATATGATTCACAGTTTAAAAAAGAGTCGGATATGACCAGACAAAAGGAGGTGTAGAGTATGGCTATGGATAATGCGAAGATGAATAAATCAGGCACAATGCGCAAGGTATTAAGATACATGAAGAGATATATTCCTTTGCTTGTAATTTCCCTTGCCCTGTCTGTTGTTACAGTGGCGCTTACGCTTTATTTTCCAATCCTCACAGGACGCGCAATTGATTTGATCGTAGGAAAAGGAAAGGTTGATTTTACAGCTATGACAGCCATCCTCACAAGAGCAGCAATAATAGTCGTCATAGCGGCAGCAGCTCAGTGGCTTACAAATATCTGCAACAACAGGATGACCTACAACATAGTGAGGGATATAAGGCGTGATGCATTTTTAAACATTGAAAAAATGCCACTTTCCTATATTGACAGCCACTCACACGGTGATATGGTCAGCCGTATCATCGCCGATGTAGATACATTTTCAGAGGGACTTTTGATGGGCTTCACGCAGCTCTTTACAGGAATTGCAACAATAGCAGGTACGCTTATTTTCATGCTTACAATAGATGTGAAGATATCATGCATTGTAGTGCTCATCACACCTCTGTCACTTTTTGTGGCAAGCTTTATAACTAAAAAGACATATTCCATGTTTCAGCTGCAGACAAGAACAAGGGGAGAGCAGACATCACTCATCGACGAGATAGTAGGAAATGAAAAGGTCGTACAGGCCTTCAACCATGAGGATGAGGCGCTTGAGCAGTTTGACGAGATAAATGACAGATTACAGAAATGCTCACTGAGGGCAACATTTTTCTCAAGTCTTACAAATCCGTGTACACGTTTTGTCAACAGTCTTGTGTATGCCGGAGTCGGAATTTTTGGTGCCATGAGTGCACTCACCGGCGGAATTACAGTAGGACAGCTTTCGTGCTTTTTATCATATGCAAACCAGTACACCAAGCCGTTCAACGAGATATCGGGTGTCATCACAGAGCTTCAGAACGCACTTGCCTGTGCTGCTCGTATCTTCGAGCTGATTGAGGAGAAAAAGGAGATACCGGATGCTTCGGATGCGGTAACACTCGATGAGGCAGACGGCCGTGTGGACATAGAGGATGTTTATTTCTCATATGTGCCGGATAAAAAGCTTATCGAGGATTTCAATATCCACGTAAAGCCTGGACAGCGCGTGGCTATCGTAGGTCCGACAGGCTGTGGAAAGACGACTATTATCAATCTGCTTATGAGATTCTATGATGTAAACAGTGGAACAATTAAGGTGAGCGGACATGATATCAGAAAAATCACGCGCGAGAGTCTTCGTGACAACTATGGCATGGTGCTTCAGGAGACATGGCTCAAGAAGGGTACAATCCGTGACAATATCATAATGGGAAAGCCTGATGCCACAGATGAGGAAATCATTGCAGCAGCAAAGGCATCACATGCCCACAGCTTTATCAGACGTCTGCCGAAGGGCTATGACACTGAAATCGGTGAGGACGGCGGCAGCCTGTCACAGGGACAGAAGCAGCTGTTATGCATCACAAGAGTCATGCTATGCTTACCGCCTATGCTGATATTGGATGAGGCTACATCTTCGATTGATACACGAACAGAGATTAAGATTCAAAAAGCATTCCTTACCATGATGCAGGGAAGAACCAGCTTTATAGTGGCTCATCGTCTGTCTACCATCAGGGAAGCGGATATTATCCTTGTTATGAAAGACGGAAAGATTATAGAGCAGGGCAATCATGAGAGCCTGCTTGCAGCGGACGGATTTTATGCGAACCTCTACAATAGCCAGTTTGCATGAATATAGCCAATGAGTAAGAGAAGGCGACCGGCGCACGAGGGTGAATTTCCCATGCGCCGGTCGCCTTCCCATATTATTAAAAGATACAATGCAATCCACACTTACTGCGCTGCATCAGGAGCTACATACGAGTATGCATTGGACATCTTTGCAGCATTGTTTGTCAGAGTGACAGCCTCTCTGTAGTAGGCAACAACAGGAGTGCCCTTATCCACAGCGTTGAACAGCTGCTCTGCAAAAGCAGGCGGCACATTGATACATCCGTGTGAGCCGGAGGTTTTGTAAATTGTTCCTCCGAAGGTATCACGCCAGCTGGCATCATGGATACCTATATTGTAGGCAAACGGCATGAAATAGCTGACAGGAGAAGAGTAACCCTCACCGACAAGAGTAGCATTTCTCTGCTTGTAAACAATCTTGTATACACCATCTACGGAACCATTCTGACGGGCGAGATTACCTGATACGAAATCAGACTCCATCTGGAGAGCACCATCCTTGTAATACCACATGTGCTGCTTTGTGTAGTCAATCTCTATGTATGTATTACCTATGTCGTCAGCGCCTCGGTAGAGAGCAGTCTGCTCGTAAACAGGCTCTCTTTCCACTGGCTTGCCTCCCTCTAAATCGGAAAGGAGCTTGGCCTTCTCATTTTTCTTGCTGACTACCCATCCGTAGTCTCCACCACCTATTTCAATAGTGTCACCGGACGATGTCTTGAACGAGCGTTTGCGGCCGAAGGTATTGTACTTGGAAGCAAGCTGCTGGACATATTTAGTGACCTTGGCATCATCTATGCTCACGCTGCCGTCATCTGAGATGCTTAGCATATCAAGGATTTTGGCTGAGTCAAGCTTCTCGTCGGCACCTTCAATTTTGTAAGTGACGGTTGAAGCAGTGTATTTGTCGAGGGCTTCTTTTTCATTTTTGATTGTATCGCTTTCCTTTGTGATTTTTGGAGCTTCATAACAGTTATCACTTAAGGTAAGCTTTGGAAGCTCATTGTCCAGGGCATCCTTTACTTCGGCAAGGATGCTGTCATATATCGGCTTGCAGCCATTTTTCTCTTCAATCACATTGTATTTGCCGTCTTTTATCTCGATGTGGGCATCCTCCGGATTCTCAATGTAGTCATCACTGAAAATATCAAGAGCCTTGAGCTTTTCCGCCAAAGCGGCATCGTCATATTTGGACGAACCCTTTAGAGTATAGTTTTGAGCTTTGAAGAGACTGACAGGCCATGTAAAAGCATTCTGGCTTTTTAGGATTTGCTCCTCGTCACCGTTTGAGACATATTCATAGGAAAAATCAGGTCCCTTAAGTGAAAAGCTGTTGCCTTTTCTATCAGTGATTGTGAGCAGATAGTCGCGGCTTAAGGCTGTATTTTTTTCTATTGCCTCTTTTGCGGTTTTCCCTGCGTATTTTACAGAGTTAATCTTTGTGTTGAACAGATAGTGGCTGCTAAAATAAAAGGCAAAGCCAAGATAAACAGCCAAAATCACGCCAAGCACAACGGCGCAGGTTATAAGTACTTTTTTCTTCATGTAAATCGACCTCCTTGGAGATATGCTGTTGCTGCCCACACCGGGGTGTAGGCGGCAGCTAAAATCAGTTACATTTGTGAAGATGTGACACATCCATATAGTCAGGCAGACCATTCTTGTAGGCTACAGCGGTTTCTCCCTGAATAAGTGGCTTTAAGTATTCGATAAGCTCAGGCTTCACATCATTGCCAGCATCATTGATCCACTCTCTTGGCACAGACTTGGCCTCGTTTGCGATATCCTTGATGGCAGAATATGTGTATTCTACCTGATAAGGATCATTTGAGATGCGCTTCAAGCATACCATTGATGCGGTCACACCCTCTGCTGCAATAGTGACACCCTTTTTACCCTGAGCAAAAGATTCCTCGATATCGGTTAATGATGCAAGATGTGAGGCACAGCGCTGGAGCACGTTTACCTCTACTGAGCGAACCTTAACACCGATGTTTTCCTTTACGATGAACTCAAGAGCTTTTCCGGCACCGCTTAGCTGCTGGTGTCCGAACTGGTCGCATGAGGCATTTGATGATGTAATGTATGAGCCGTCTGCGTCATGTATTCCTTCGGATACGGCAACTATTACATTGTTAGTGTGCGCAAGGGCTTCTTTTATATCGGCAACAAATTTGTCCTTGTCGAAATCCACCTCAGGCAGATAGATGAACTGAGGCGCTGTATTGTACTCATTACGTGCGAGAGCGGAAGCGGCAGTGAGCCATCCTGCGTCACGTCCCATGATTTCAACGATTGTTACACTCTTAACAGCATAGATAAAGGTATCATGGGCTATCTCAAGCATGCTTGATGCGATATATTTGGCGGCAGAGCCAAAGCCCGGAGTGTGGTCTGTCATGCACAGATCATTGTCGATGGTCTTTGGAATCCCTATAATTTTCACATCACTGTTGATTTTTTTTGCATAATCGGATAACTTTAATACGGTATCCATCGAATCATTTCCACCGATGTAAAAGAAAGCTTTTATAGAGAGCTTATCAAACTGGTGGAAGATGTATACATATGGTGAATCATCATCCTTGTAATCAGGGAGCTTGTGACGGCATGAGCCAAGATACATGGCAGGTGTGGTCTTGAGCTTTTCAAGATTAGCATCATCTGCAAAAATATCTGACAGATTGAGATAATTCTCATTTAATATGCCGAGTATTCCGTTTACGGCGCCATAGCAGATATCGTATTTCTCAGAGCTTTTTACTCCTGCGATGACTCCTGCAAGGCTTGCGTTGATTGCAACAGTTGGGCCGCCTGACTGGGCGACGATACAGTTTGACTGATTCATTGTAATCTCCTTATTGTGTATTTTAACTATTCTCTTCTGTAAGAATAGTTATGGTATAACTTTAAAATGACTAATGAAGGCGCATGGCATATGCACCGCATAATCATATAGATTGTAGTATCAAACATTATTTTTAGCAAGGGTTAAAATGAAAAATATGAATAAATACGAGAATTGCTTATTGTGTCCCAGAAAATGTGGCATAAACAGAAGCACCGGACAAACAGGCGTATGTGGCGTTTCATCTGAAATAAAGGTGGCGCGAGCAGCGCTTCATTATTGGGAGGAGCCGTGCATATCAGGAAAAAGAGGAAGCGGGGCAGTTTTTTTCTCAGGCTGCAGCCTGCACTGCGTGTTCTGCCAGAACAGGGAGATTTCTGACGGAAAAGAGGGAAAGGTGATCAGTAAAGAGCGGCTTAGTGATATCTTTATAGAACTGGCGGGCAAAGGCGCAAATAATATCAATCTGGTCACACCGGGGCAGTATATCCCTGATATAGTGTGGGCGGTAAACGATGCAAAAAGCCGTGGCATGAAGCTTCCTATTATATACAATACGAGCGGATATGAAAATGTGACAGAGCTAAAGCTGCTTGAGGGCATAGTGGATGTGTATCTTCCGGATTTTAAATATATGGACAGTACGCTTTCGGCAAGGTATTCAAGGGCAAAAGATTATCCGTCTGTCGCAAAGCAGGCGCTTTCAGAGATGGTCAGGCAGCAGCCGGATGTCGTGATTGACGATGCGACAGGACTCATACAAAAGGGAGTTATTGTGCGACAGCTTCTACTGCCGGGACATGTGAATGATGCAAAGGCTGTACTTAAGTACCTGTATGATACATATCATGATCACGTATATATAAGCATGATGAGCCAGTTTACGCCGATTGCACTAAAGGATTATCCTGAGATAAACCGCACAGTGACAAAGAGAGAGTATGAAAGACTTGTTAACTATGCCCTAGAAATAGGAATCACGAATGCATTTATACAGGAGGGGGACGTGGCAAAGGACAGCTTCATTCCGGCATTTGACTGTGAGGGAGTATGATATTTACCGTTTTTCTTAATAAAATAGTAAGAATTGGCAGGCAAAAATGACTGGATTTTGTGATGCCGGTGTAGTACTATGGTTATGTGATATTTTTTAACTGTGAAGGTACTGAACAGTTACGATATTTTGTTATTACTCACATCCCGGTGTGACAGACGATAATGTTTTTAATCACACAGGATACATTATTCAATAGAGGATACATTGATGAAAAATATAGGAGAACAGCAGATAATAATTGAATGTCCGAATACTATCTTTCATCTATACATTGACAGTGAGGATGAGCTTTCAAAGGTTAAGGTGTTTATGAACAATATGAAGAATGTTGATTCGATAAGTCTGCATGATATATACAACTGGTGCAACAGACAGCATGTGCAGTACACGACGACATTTAATTATGACAGTAAAATGACCTGGACAGAAATGATAAAATCCTACATATTTTACTTCAGACAGAAGCTTAGATATGTAAATAATAGTGATAGGATGATAGAAACATGAGATACCCTGAATTTCTAAAGGATAGAGGAACAATAGGCTTTGTGGCGCCTTCGATGGGCTGTACAACAGAGCCGTACAGGAGTGCCTTTGACAATGCCATTAAAAGGTTTCACAACATGGGTTATAAGACGATAGAGGGACCTAACTGCAGGTGCGACAGTGGCATAGGTATCAGCAATACACCTAAGAAGTGCGCAGAAGAGCTGAACGAGAGCTATGCTTCTGTTGACAGTGATGTGCTTATATCCTGTGGTGGTGGCGAGCTGATGTGCGAGGTAGTGCCTTATATTGATTTTGAGCGCGTGAAGCAGTCAAAGCCGAAATGGTACATGGGCTATTCCGACAACACGAATTTCACATTTTTGGAGGCTACTATTGCAGATACAGCAGGTATTTACGGGCCGTGTGCGGGCAGCTTTGGCATGGAGGTGTGGCATGAGTCACTTACCGATGCATTTAATCTGCTTTGTGGCAGGAAGCTTTCATTTACCAATTACCCTATGTGGGAGAAGGAATCGATAAAGGATGAGAATGCTCCGTTTGTGGGCTACAACCTGACTGAAAAGTCGTGCATCAGCTCTATTCCTGCGGTGGCAAAGGAAAGCAGGCTTACCATGAGAGGCAGGCTGCTTGGTGGCTGCATGGATTGTCTTATCAATCTGCTTGGTACATCGTTTGACCATGTAAGGGAATTTAATGAGCGCTACAGTGATGATGGTATCATATGGTTCCTTGAGGCTTGTGACCTTAATGTGATGGGCATGAGAAGGGCTATGTGGCAGATGAAAAATGCAGGATGGTTTTCAAATGTAAAGGGCTTTCTTATCGGACGCCCGGCGCACTTCGGAGAGGAAATGTTTGGCATAGACCACAGACAGGCTCTTTCATCACTGCTTAGAGATTTTAATGTGCCGATCATCATGGATCTGGATATAGGTCATATGTCGCCGATGATGCCTGTGGTATGCGGAAGCATGGCAGATGTCAGCTTCGACGGAAGCAGCTTTACAATTTCGTATGATATAGAGCAGTAGATTGGAGGAAAAATGATTAGATCAATAAAGAAAAAAGCAAAGAGTATTGTATGTAGCGTGCTTGCTGCGGTGACACTGTTTACAATGAATCCGGCTGTATTTGCAACAGAGACAGCTACGCAGACTGATACAGTTTCAAGCGTTGATGTATCAGGCAGTGACGCAGCTGATAAGAGTAACACAGACAGTACTGCAGACAGTACAACGCCAGCCGGCAGTGAGGCAAACGACAAGGTGACAATCAGCAAAAATGATAAGCCATACTTAAGTCTTGGAGCAGACCTCACACCGGATCAGAGAGCGACAGTGCTTGGATTTATGGGAATCGAGCTCACTGATCTGGACAAGTACGATGTGGTCTATGTAAATAATGATGAGGAGCACAAGTACCTCGATTCATACATCAGCAAGAGCGAGATTGGCACAAGGTCACTTTCCTCAGTACTCATTACAGAGGATAAAAAGGGTGCGGGTCTTAGTGTTTCCACACACAATATCAATTACTGTACGGTAGGAATGTACAAGAATGCGCTTGCCACAGCAGGCATAGCTGATGCTAAAATCATAGTCGCAGGACCTTTCCCTATTTCCGGAACGGCAGCACTTGTAGGTACACTAAAGGCATACGAGGAGATGACAGGCAAGAAGCTTGACGACAAGGTGACAGACGCAGCGATGGATGAGCTTGTCACAACAGGAGAGCTCAACAAGAGCATTGACGGCGATTCGCAGGATATCGAGGCAATGATTGCAGACCTAAAGAAGCAGCTTGCCGATGGAAGGCTCAAGGATGAGAGCCAGATAAAGGATGCGATAAAGGAGGCTGCAAAGGATTACGACCTGAAGCTTTCTGATGATGATATTGCAAAGCTGACATCGCTTCTTATGAAGCTTAAGGATGCCAATATCGACTGGGATTCAGTCATTAACCAGGCACATGACTGGGCATCAAAGCTTGGCGATAAGATAAATGACCCGGGCTTCTGGGAAAAGATTGGTAACTTTTTCATGGATTTATGGGATAAGATAAAATCCCTGTTCAGCTAGAAAAAGCTACAGGAGACAGTAAGAAAAAGCAGAATATGAATCAGATAACTCCCTGAAACGTAAGCATGAGCTGCACGTTGAAGGGAGTTTTTATATTATGATTAAAGGGTCAAAAGGTATCATCGATGCATGCTTGCATGCAATTCGATTAATCATAAATGAGGGGCAAAATACCTTTTGACCCTCATATCAATAAAAAAATAATAAATTTCTGCCGAATACATTGATACAAAGGTCATATTCTATTATAATTAAATGAATAATGGATTAATGTAAACAATGCACATAAGAAAGAGGGGATTTGATGATAAAGATAAATAAATTTCTGGCAGCCTCTGTCGTAACATTGTCATTAGCTGCATGTGACCTGGCACCATACAGCAGCATAGCAGTCTATGCGGATCAGGCGGCTAAGGTTGTGTGTGATGAGAGATACTGGGTAGCGGCGAGAAGCGGACCGGGAACAGAGTATGAGCTGGAGCACAAGCTTTCAAACGGCAAGGATATTACTATTCTTGAGCAGACCACAGGTGCAGACGGCAAGGTGTGGTACAAGGCAAAGTACAATCTGGCAGCAAATAACGAGGAGTGTGTCAGCTATATAAGGTCTGATTTTGTATCAGCAGGTACAGCTGCATCAGACAATGCGCAGACAGGGGATGCTTCGGCAGACACCGGCAATGCGGATGCCATACAGCAGAATAATGAGGAGCAGCTTGCCATTGCAACCGCATCGGGAGCATATGCTACAGGTACGATTACAGGTGGCAATGTGTATGTCCGCAATGCAGCAGGCACATCCGGCACTACCAAGGTTGTCTCACTCAACTGGAACCATCAGGTTGACATAATTGGAGAGACCAGGGTAAACGGTGTGGTCTGGTATAATGTCAAGGGTACTTTAAACGGCAAGGCATTTACGGGCTGGACTATCAGTACATACATAAAGGTGACATACAATAATAGCGGAGACAATACCGATTTTGTCACGGCTATGAAGAATGCAGGCTTTCCTGACAGCTATATTCCAAACCTTACAGCACTTCACAATAAGTATCCAAGCTGGACATTTGAGGCTGTAAATACAGGTTTGAATTGGGATACGGTGATTGAAAATGAAAGTGTAAACGGACTTAATCTGGTATCCAAATCAGCAGACAATTCCAAGAAATCCACAGCTGCCGGAGCATATAACTGGTCAACAAATACGTGGGTTGAGTACGAACCGGGATGGGTGTCAGCAAGCAGTGCCTATATTGCTTATCTCATGGATCCAAGGAATTTTCTTGATGAGACCAATATTTTTCAGTTTCAGAGTCTGGCATACAGTCCGAATGAGGCACTTGAAGGTGTTCAGTCCATAGTAAAAGGCACATTTATGGAGGGAACAAAGACCTATTCCAACAATGGTGAGAAAATCAATTATGCAAGCACATTCATGGATGTGGCAAAGAGCAGTGGAGTAAGTGCATACCATATAGCATCGCGTTTAAAGCAGGAGCAGGGACAAAAGGGAACGAGTCCTCTTATTTCGGGTACATATTCCGGATACGAAGGATATTATAATTATTTTAATTTTAATGCAACCGGAAACACGAAGGATAAGATTTATAAAAATGGTCTGTCTTTTGCCAAGAAGCAGGGCTGGAATACAAGAGTAAAGTCCATAAGCGGCGGAGCTGTAAAGGTGGGCAGCAATTATATAAATAAGGGTCAAAATACACTGTATTTTGAGAAGTTTAATGTAGTAAATACGAGCTCGCTGTATTTCCATCAGTACATGGGCAATGCCACAGCGGCTCTTACTGAGGGACAGAGTCTGGCTAAAGGATATTCAGACAAGAATCAGGCTTTTGTATTTAAAATACCTGTATACAACAATATGCCATCGTCAGCAGTGGGCTTCGATAAAGCTGGCGATACCAATAACTATCTGCAGTCGCTTGCGATAAGCGGTGTAACACTCACACCGGCCTTCAATGGAGCGACAACAAGCTATTCAGCAGTTGTTTCAAATGCTATAAGCTCAGTGACTGTTTCGGCAGATGCAGTTTCAGGAAATAGTGGTGTTTCAGGCACAGGAAGCTATTCGCTTGCTGTCGGAAATAATACAATTAAGGTAAATTGCAAGTCGCAAAGCGGTGATACAAGAACATACACTATCAATATAAACAGGCAGGCGGCATCTGCAAATAATGCAGGTGGCAATAATAATCAGAACAATAATAACCAAAATAATACAGATGTAAACATAACATCAGGTAAATACAGTATAGGTACTTATATTACAGGCATTGAGCCTGGAACCGGTGCAGCTGATTTTGTGAAGAATATAGCAGTATCAGCATCAGGTACTGTAAAGCTTCTGACAAGCTCAGGCTCAGAAAACAGCGGAAAGGTTGCAACTGGCAATAAAGTGGCTGTTTATGATGCTTCGGGTAACCTGAAAAAGACATATGATATTGTTGTATATGGAGATATCAATGGTGACGGTGCTGTAAATGCCCTTGATATGATTAAGCTCAACAGACATATTTTAGGAAAGGGAACACTCACAGGTGCTTATCTGGAGGCAGCTGATGCCAACAGAAAGGGCGATGGTGGAAATGCCCTTGATATGATAATCATGAACAGACACATACTGGGCAAATCAAAGATATCGCAGAATTAGAAATGTGAGGAAAATATGAAGAAATTATTTGGATGTATATTATCACTTGTTATGGCGGTGATGCTTGTTTTCACACCTGCCGAGCATGTATATGCGCAGGGACTTGGATTAAGTGTCAGCTCAAGCTCTGTAGCTGTTGGAAAAACAGTCAAGGTGACGGTTTCTATGCCGTCAGGATATTTTGGCACTGTAGTTATCTCAAGCTCCGACGAGGGAGTACTGAGTAACGGAGGGGATGGTGTAGCCAATATTGGTGACGCCGCAGGATATCCTACATCGCAGTCATTTTCGTTTACGGCGAAGGCCGTAGGAAGCTGCACTATAAAGGCATATTGTACAGTTGTAGGAGATGCAGAGGGCAACGATGCCGGAGGTACAATTACCGGTGCCAGCACGAAGGTGACGGTAACAAGTGCTTCATCAAACAATGATTCAAACAGCAACAAGGACAATTCTGGCAGCAATACCGGCAATGACAGCAATGCAAATAAAGATAATGAAAACAAAGAGGAAAAGAAATCCTCAAACGCATCTCTTGGTTCGCTGGTTATCTCAGCAGGTACGCTTTCCCCTGAGTTTTCTGCTGCGACAAAGGATTACACAGCTACAGTAGATTACAGCTGTTCAAGCCTTGCGGTTACAGCAAATCCGGCTGATTCCAAGGCGAGTGTGACATCAGTCACAGGCAATGATTCACTTGAGGTTGGAGAAAATACGGTCAGCGTTGTTGTGACAGCAGAGGACGGCAGCACAAGCACATACAATATAGTTGTTACCAGAAGAGCCGAGGATGATCCGGAGAATGCAGATAAGCAGGATAACTGGAAGAAGTTCGATATAAATGGCACAGAGTGGACTATGGTAAATGACATTCCGGAGGATGTTGTTCCTGAAGGCTTTGAGCACTCAAAGACAGTGATTGACGGACTTGAATACAATACCCTTCGTGGCACCTTTGGTGATATCACGCTTGTGTATTTACAGTCGGAAAGCGGCAATGGGCTTTTTGTATATGATGCAGCACAGAATACAGCATATGAGTTTGTCCGTATCAATTCAGAGTCACATTTTATAGTGGTTTTACTGCCTAAGGTGGATAATGTGCCTGAGGGATATAATGAGATATCGCTCTCTATAGAGGGCAAGGGTGTGGCAACAGCCTACCAGACCAAAGGCGAAAAAAGCGATGATCAGACAAAGGATTTTTACCTCGTATACGCTATGAATGACAATGGTGAGAGTGGCTGGTACACATATGATAGCGTAGATGGCACATATATGAGAACCGAGCTCAGTACACCTACAGTGGCACAGGAGGAAAACGATACAACAAAGAGCGAGCTTGTCCCGGGAATTGCCAATAAATATCTTGTTTTAGCTGCAATACTGGTTCTTGTTATCTTTATTTTATTACTGTTGCTTATTGTATCAGCTGTGAAAAACAGAAGGTATAAAGCAGTAGACGATGAAGAAGATGATGATAGTGATGCAGAAGATGTATCAAATGTTGCTTTGGACGAAGCAACTGATGAAACTGCGGACGAAATAGCAGAAGAAGCTGTAGAAGAGCCGGCAGGTGAAGTGGCAGAAGAAACAGCAGAAGAAGCTGTAGAAGAGCCGACAGGTGAAACAGCAGAAGAAACAGCAGAAGAAGCTGTAGAAGAGCCGGCAGGAGAAGCCGCAGAAGAAACAACAGAAGAGCAAAAGATGGCTACGGATGAAAATATATCAAATGCATCCTATGTTGGAAGAACCGTAGAAATTACATCCGATTTAAAGAAAACTGCTGAGAATGAAAAAACTGATTTTGATTCAAAAGAGGCTTCAGATCAGGAGAATGCTGCAGATGATGATACCTTGAAGAATCAGGTTCAAATGGCACTTGATGGCTTTGTCAATGAGGGAAATAAGCCGTCTGAGACTATAGACAGCAGTGCAAAGGATGACAATGAAGATGACAGCGAAGATGATGATTTGCAGTTCATCGACTTAAATTAGTGAATATGACTGGAGGATATGACTTGAAACCATATACAAGTAAGGCTAAAAAAGCAATAGATTTGGCTGCACGTATATCAAAGAAAATGAATTACAGCTATGTTGGAACAGAACACATACTGGCTGGCCTTATAAAAGAGGGCACCGGTGTGGCAGCTGAGGTTCTTACAGCCTGCAATGTGGAATATGATAAGCTTATTTCGATGATTGAAGACCTGATTTCACCGGGGGATAACATCGAAGTGATGGACAGGGATGGCTATTCACCAAGGACACAGAGAGTATTGGAGCGCGCATCGGAGGAAGCCGATAGATTTGAGTGCAATGAGATAGGTACAGAACACTTGCTGATGGCTATAGTACTGCAGGGAGACTGTGCAGCTGCAAGACTTTTAAACACCATGGGTGTTAACAGTCAGAAGATGTTTATAGATATTCTTGGTGCGATGGGTGAGGATCCGTCTGCATACAAGGATCTGATGAAAAGCTACAATACATCATACAATTCTGCGACTCCTGTATTAGATCAGTATTCCAGAGATTTGACAGATATGGCAGAGGCAGGGCTTCTTGACCCTGTTATAGGCAGAAAAAAGGAGATGGAGCGTGTTATCCAGATACTTTGCCGCCGTGGCAAAAACAATCCATGTCTGATTGGAGAGCCGGGAGTGGGCAAGACCGCTATAGTAGAAGGACTTGCGCAGGATATAGTCAGTGGCAATGTTCCGGATATTCTTTTGGGAAAGAGACTGGTTTCTCTTGATATGTCCGGGCTTGTAGCAAAATCAAAGTATCGTGGTGAGTTTGAGGAGCGTATCAAGAAGGTGATAAGCGAGGTTTCAAATGCCAAAAATGTACTGCTTTTCATTGATGAGCTTCACACTATAATAGGTGCAGGAGGAGCAGAAGGCTCGTTAGATGCATCTAACATATTAAAGCCTGCGCTTGCCAGAGGCGAGGTACAGGTAATCGGTGCCACTACCATAGAAGAGTACCGCAAATACGTGGAAAAGGATGCTGCGCTTGAGCGCCGTTTCCAGCCGGTGATGGTTGAGGAGCCGGGCGTGGATGAGACAATAGAGATACTCACAGGATTAAAGGGACTCTATGAAAAGCATCATGGTGTCATCATAACAGATGAGGGTGTGAAAGCAGCAGTAAGCCTTTCTGCACGATATATAAATGACAGATTTTTACCTGATAAGGCGATAGACCTGATGGATGAAGCGGCAGCCAGGATAAGGCTTAAGAATCTGACATCATCTGACGAGCTGCTTGCTCTGAAAAAAGAGATAACAGATAAGCAGAACCAATTGGAAAATGCTTTGTCGAAAGGAGATCTCGCAGCTGCCGGCGCGCTTATGTCAGAAAAGAAAGTGCTTGAAAATAAACAGCAGAAGCTTATCAGAAAGAACCGTCGCACAGGAGCCAAAAATCAGCCTGTAGTCGGCGAAAATGAGATAGCGGATGTAGTATCGGGATGGACCAAAATACCTGTAAATAAGCTTACAGAGTCAGAGGCAGGACGACTTGCAAAGCTTGAACAGATACTTCACAAGCGTGTAATAGGACAGGAGGAGGCTGTTTCTGCTGTCGCAAAGGCAGTCAGACGAGGCCGTGTTGGTTTAAAGGATCCTAAGAAGCCGATTGGCTCATTCCTGTTTTTGGGACCGACAGGAGTAGGTAAGACGGAGGTGTCAAAGGCGCTTGCTGAGGCTGTCTTTGGCAAAGAAGATGCCATGATACGTGTTGACATGTCAGAGTACATGGAAAAGCATAGTGTTTCAAAGATGATTGGTTCACCACCGGGATATGTGGGCCATGAGGAGGGCGGACAGCTCTCAGAGAAGGTCAGACGCAATCCTTTTTCTGTTATACTGTTTGATGAGATAGAAAAAGCACATCCTGATGTGTTCAATATACTTTTACAGGTGCTTGATGATGGTAGAATCACTGATTCACAGGGGCGCACGGTTGATTTCAAGAATACGATAATCATCATGACATCAAATGCAGGAGCGGCTTCCATTATAGAGCCAAAGCGCCTTGGATTTGGTGCAGGTGATGACGAAAAGCAGGATCACGAGCGTATGAAGAACAGTGTCATGGAGGAGGTCCGCCGTATATTTAAACCTGAGTTTTTGAACCGAATCGACGAGACTATTGTATTTAGAGCTCTCAACAAGGATGACATGAAGCATATAGTGACACTTCTTGTAAAGGAGCTTAAGAAACGCTGCAAAGAGCAGCTTGATATAGAGCTCACAGTGCGCGACAGAGCAAAAGCCTTTATCGTGGACAAAGCGTATGACAGAAAATATGGCGCAAGACCGCTTAAACGCAAGCTTCAGGAGGAGATTGAAGACCGTATGTCAGAGGATATTATTACCGGCAAAATTAAGCGCGGCAATAAGGTAATAATTTCTACGAAAAACAAACAAATTTCATTGACTGTTGAGTAGAATTGGATTTATAATTAATATATCAATATAGCTACGGGAGGATAAAAATGGCTGTAATAAGTGAATTAATCCGTACTGAGGAAAACGGAAAGCTCAGCTTCGGAGATTATACATTGGCTGCAAAGGCAAAGCTTGACAATTTTGAGAAGGATGGAGATATCTACAAGGTAAAGACCTTTAAGGAGATTACAAAGCTCGAAAGAAACGGACTCTTTGTATACGAGTCTGTTCCGGGAACAGCGGTTATGGATTTCGAGGAGACTGCTGATACAGTGACATTTACTGTGGAGGGACCTGAGGATGCTCAGATTACTCTTGGCCTTGAAGAGGAGACAGAGTACGAAATTGATATAGCTGGAGCTGTTGCAGGTACTATGAAGACAAATCTCGGCGGCAAGCTCAGCTTAAGCGTAGAGCTTGAGGGTGTTGATTCAGTCGATATCAAAGTATCAAGAAAATAGAGCATATTTTTAGCCCGGTGAAAGCCGGGCTTTTTGTATTTTATAAAGGAGAACAATATGGCAAAAGGAAGGACCTCTGTATTTTTCTGCCAGGAATGTGGTTATGAATCGGCAAAATGGATGGGACAGTGCCCGGCCTGTAAGGAATGGAATACATTTGTAGAGGAAACCGTAGATAAAAAGTCGATAAGTTCGTCGGGAAAAGTAAAAAAAGAATCAAAGGCGGCACAGGTTCTGCCTCTTTCGGCAGTAAAAAGCGAGAAAGAGGAGCGTATAGTGACAGGTATAGCCGAGTTTGACAGAGTACTTGGTGGAGGAATTGTGAGGGGGTCACTTGTGCTTGTGGGAGGAGATCCGGGTATAGGAAAATCCACGCTTCTACTTCAGGTATGCAGGGAGCTTTCACAAAAAAAGGTGCCATTACTTTATGTGTCAGGTGAGGAATCCCTGCATCAGATAAAGATGCGTGCCGACAGACTTGGTGATTTTACGGATTCACTGGAGCTTTTATGTGAGACAAGTCTTGATATAGCAAAGGATGTGATTCAACGAAAAAAACCGGAGGTTGTTGTAATAGATTCCATCCAGACTATGTACAATGAGGAGATAGCGTCGGCACCGGGCAGTGTCTCACAGGTCAGGGAGACAACCGGAGTGCTTATGCAGCTTGCAAAAACTCTGGGTATTTCTGTTTTTATAGTAGGACATGTGACAAAGGATGGTGCGGTTGCGGGGCCGAGGACGTTGGAGCATATGGTTGATACTGTGCTTTATTTTGAGGGTGACAGGTATGAGTCGTACAGGATACTTAGAGGCGTTAAGAACAGATTTGGTTCGACCAATGAGATAGGCGTATTTGAAATGAAGGCGGAGGGACTTATAGAGGTGGAAAATCCGTCGGAGTATATGCTTAGCGGTAAGCCCGAGGGAGCATCAGGATCAATTGTCACATGTTCCATAGAGGGAAGCCGCCCGATACTTCTCGAGATACAGGCTCTTGTATGTCACAGTTTTTTTAATAATCCAAGGCGTACAGCAAATGGTACAGATTATAATAAAGTAAATCTACTCATGGCGGTCCTTGAAAAAAGAGCCAACCTGTCACTGTCAGATTGTGACGCTTATGTGAATATAGCAGGCGGTATAAGGATGAACGAACCGGCGATAGACCTTGGGATAGTGCTTGCAATCGCATCAAGCAAAAAGGATATTATAGTGCGTGAGGATACCATATGCTTTGGAGAGGTGGGCTTAAGCGGAGAGGTACGCGGAGTTACCATGTCCGAGCAGCGTGTGGCTGAGGCAAAGAAGCTTGGCTTTAAAAAGTGTATTGTTCCCAAAGTGTGTCTTGCAGGAGTGTCGCATATTAATGGAATTGAGATTGTCGGTGTGGCAAATATCAAGGAAGCGATAGAGGCTGTCAGATAGTAATTGTGAGAATTGTATATAATAAACAGACAATTTAGAAAATTTGTGTTTTTTGAGGCAGTTTTACTACTTTAATTAATTGCAGAAAATCCGTTGACATATGTGTGCCAGGATGATATTATATCAAAGCTGACTCGCGGGACACATTGAGTTGTAGAGCTTGTGAGTTACAATTTACAGACATGACTTTATAAATATTGCTTTGAAAATAAGTTAAAAAAGTTATGAAAAAAGTTCTTGACAAATGTAAAACATTTTGATAGAATAAACAAGCTGTCGCAAGACAGAGAACTTAAAACAGAG
>OIDL01000213.1_pt1 | contig 31005 bp, 28 predicted proteins | sample 1581611 | NCBI WGS metagenome assembly OIDL01 (sample SAMEA3882516, study PRJEB24775) | human gut metagenome | biome: human-associated habitat; feature: intestine environment; material: feces | place: Netherlands | collected 2009/2010 | reverse complement strand
GCCCCCTTTGACAAGGGGGCCTTTTTCCCCTGCGGGGGTTCGGGGGAACACCCGAATTTCAAATCGGAGCAGAGGGCGCGGGCGTTAAGCGCGAACAGTAATACTGCGTTCGCGTAGCCCGCGCACTCTGCGACTTCCGCTTTGGGGTTCCTAGGGGCGTGCAGCCCCTAGGTCGCGGGTCCGCTGCGTCGAAACAGCGGCAATTTTCTTTGGTTCTTTCTTTTGTTGGCAAAAGAAAGAACGAGTTCCCGGGAGGCAGCCGTCCCCGGTCCGGCCACGTACCAAAAAAGGCGAACTCGGAACATCCCCAAATTCGCCTTTTTAATGTTATAACGTCCGAATTACTCCACAGAGATCATGTAGTAGTACACGGGCTGGCCGCCGCTGATGTGGCTGACCTCGACACTGCCGCCGCACTTGGCGCGCACCAGATCGGTCGTCTTTTCGGCGTCCTCGTCGCTGACGTCGCAGCCGGAAATGACCGTGATGAACTGGGTGTCCTTCTTCTTCATGGAGCGGGCCAGACGATAGGTCATCTTGACCAGGTCGGTGCCGGTGGCAACGATTTTGCCGTTCTCCAGCGCCATGATCTCGCCCTTCTTGATGGGCTTGCCGTCAAACTCGCTGTCGCGGGCGGCATAGGTAATCAGACCCGTGCTGACGCGGTCCGCCGCCTGCATCATGGCAACGGCGTTCTCCTCCGGCTTCAGGTCGGGGTCAAAGTTCAGCATGGCGGTCATGCCCTGGGGCACGGTGCGGGTGGGCAACACGATGACCTTGCGGTCCGCGAGCTTCTGCGCCTGCTCGGACGCCATGATGATGTTTTTATTGTTGGGCAGAACGAGCACGGTCTTGGCGGGCACGCTCTGGATGGCGGCGAGGATGTCCTCGGTGGAGGGGTTCATCGTCTGGCCGCCGCTGACAACCGCGTCCACGCCCAGGTCGCCGAACACAGCCTTCAGGCCCTCGCCCGCGGCCACGGCCACAAAGCCGTACTCGCGCTCGGGGTCAACGGCGGCGTAGGTGAACTCGCTGTCCTTCTTCTCCTCGGCCTCGGCCTGCTTCTCCAGACCCTTTGCCTGCTTCTGGCGGGCGAGGAACTGCTCGTGCATGTTTTCAATTTTAAAATTGGTCAGGTAGCCGTACTTGATGGCCTCGCTCAGCATCATGCCGGGGTCGGAGGTGTGGACATGGCAGTTGGCAACATCGTCGTCCTCGATCACGACAACGGAGTCACCGTTGGACTCAAGGAAGGCGCGCAGGCGGGTAACGCTGGCATCGGCATCCTTGTGCAGCAGGAACTGGGTGCAGTAGCCGTTCTTGATGTCCTCGACCTTCATCAGGTCGTCGGCAAAAACGCCCTTGCCTGCGGCTTCGCTGGATACCTTGGGCTTGGCGGCGACCTCGGCACCGGCGATGATCTCGCCGCCGTCGAACACCTGCTTCATGCCCTCAAAGATCAGCATGATGCCCTGGCCGCCGGCGTCCACGACACCGGCCTTTTTCAGCACGGGCAGCAGGTTCGGGGTGTCGTCCAGCGCGGCCTGACCGGCCTGCAGCGTAGCGTCCCACATGGCAGGAACGTCCAGCTCGGTGCACTCGGCGGCCTTCTCGGCAGCCAGACGGGAGACGGTCAGGATCGTGCCCTCGGTGGGCTTCATGACGGCCTTGTAGGCGGCCTCGACGCCCTGCTGCAAGGCGGCAGCCAGGTCAGCGGAGGATGCCTCGGTCTTGTCCTTCAGCGCCTTGGAGAAGCCGCGGAACAAAAGGCTCGTGATAACGCCGGAGTTGCCGCGGGCGCCGCGCAGCATGGCGGAGGCAGCGGTCTTGCTGGCCTCGGCCACGGTGCAGCTGTCGGGCATGGCCTCAAGCTCGGCGCGGGCGGCGCCGATGGTCATGCTCATGTTCGTGCCGGTATCACCGTCCGGAACGGGGAAAACGTTCAGCTCATCCACGCGGGTGCGCTGGTTGGCAATGTTGTTGGCGCCGGAAAGAATGGCGTCGCGCAGGGTCTGGCCAGTAATCATGGTTTCGTTACACCTCATATTTTTTGGGTAAAACAGTCTTTAGTCGGCAATGACGTCGTCCACGTAGACATCGATGCGGGCGACCTTTAAGCCGGTGGCAAGTTCAACTTCGTCCTTGACGCGGTGGGTGATGCTTTGGGTGATGGTCGAAATGTTCAGACCGAACCCGACCTTGATATGCAGGGCGATGACCAGCTTGCCGGCCTCCTGCGTGACGGTGACGCCCTTCGGCGGCAGGCTGCCGGTGCGCAGGGCGCTGCGCACAACGCTTTCAGCCGGGGCCTGACCCATGGCGGCAATGCCGTAGCACTGCTTGGCGGCCTGCTCCACCAGGCCGGAGAAGTAGTCATTCGTCAGCGAAATATGTCCATAGGGATTGACCTTGGTGATCATCTGCGATCCTCCTTTTTAGGGTTAGCTGCGGCTAAGCCCGCAGCTGCACTATATGAATCTTTAGCTATTATACACCATTTTTCCCCGCTTGAACAGGGCATTTCGGAGAAATTTATTTTGGCGCGTGGATTTAACATTCCATTCACAAAGTTTACAGCGCAAGAGTATATACTGTTTACAGAAGTATGACAACCTTACCAAAGGAGCCCGGTTTAAACCATGAACCTTTTATTCTTTTTGACACCCAAGCAGGATGTCCTGTACATTTATGAGGATTTCACCCTGCGCCAGACGCTGGAAAAATGGTCCAACCAGCGCTACGCCACCATCCCTGTGCTGAAGCGCAACGGCGAGTATGTCGGCAGCATCACCGAGGGCGACATCCTCTGGGGCATGAAAAATCTGCACGGGCTGGACCTTGAGGCCAGCGAGGACGTGCCGATTTCCAGCTTCCCCCGCCGCCGCGATTACAAGGCCGTTACCGTGACCACCGACATGCCGACGCTTTTAAAGGCAGCCATTGAACAGAACTTTGTGCCGGTGGTGGATGACCGCAATGTGTTCATCGGCATGGTGCGCCGTACCGTGCTGCTGCGGGAGCTGTACGACAAATATACGACCCTGCCGACGGATAAGCGCTTCAAGGGCAGCCACCCGCCGATGTAAGGGCTTGCAATCCGCCGCGCGTTGCGGTATAATCAGCACAACGGACAGAGAGGTCGCACAGGACTTCTCTGTTTTATTTTTTACAGTGAGGTGTGAACGCTTGCGCCGGGGCTGGCGGCTATGGCCGTCTCGGAGGATGGACTGACGGAGGCCGTATGCCTGCCGGATAAAAGGTTCGTCTGGGCTGTGCAGTGGCACCCCGAATTTTCGTTCCGCGTGAATGAGGACAGCCGAAAGATTTTTAAGGCGTTTATAGAAAGCTGCTGAAACAAAAAGCCGCTGCAGCACAGGCTTCTGTGCTGCAGCGGTTTTTTTGTGCGAGGCATCTGCCGTATGCGCGGGTCGATGACGAGCATCGGCCCCGGCAGGGCCTTACGCGGTTTTCTTTGCCGCGGCCTTCTTCTTTTTCTTCTTGCGGGCGATGAACAAAATCACCAGCAGCAGTGCGGCTGCGGCGCCGCAAGCCGCCGCGAGCAGGGGCACCTTGCTGGCGGGCATCTGCACAGCGGCGAAGGCCGTCGTACCGGCGGGGGCGGTGCAGGTCAGATAGCTGCCGTCCACGCTTGTGTCGGCCTGCTGCCAGCCTGCGTCGGTCCTGACCCACAGCACGGTGTTGTCCGTTGTCTCCGGCGGCATATAGCGCAGCGTGTGGCCGGTGTCGGCGGGCAGCTCCAGGCCCCACGCCTCCACCAGCGTGCCGGGGGTCTCGGGCGCGTCGTCCACCTCATGGAGCATCAGCTCGTCGGTGGTGTCGAAACTGCCCTCCACCAGCACAAGGGAGCGTTCACCGCGCTTTTCCTGGCTCTGGCGGACCGTGTTTATGTCGCTGTACTCGGCGTGGATCGTCGCGTCAAACGTCATGCCGGTCAGATCCACATCTTCCCAGCTGCCGTACTGGCCCTGGTGGTTGGGAACCGGCGGCAGCTGATCCGTCGGGAAGTCGCTGCCGTACGGGATGTGGTATTCCTGGACCAGCGAATCCTCGTCGGTCACAAAGCGGACACAGATGCTGCCGAAATCGCCGGGCAGATTTTCCTGCGCGACGAAATCCTCGTAGGCCAGCGGTTCGGCAATGCCCTGGTAGCTGACGCTGTCGATGCCCGCGACGCCCCCGTCCACGAAGGTGTTGCCGGTCACGCTGCCGTCCAGCGGGTCGTCTACGATACCGGCAATCGCACCGATCTGTTCGGCAGCGTTGTCGATCATGACCATGGCGCGGCAGTTTTCGATGGTGGCACCGCTGCCGACAATGCCGCCGACCTGCTTTGCACCGGACAGGCGGCCCTTGGCGCAGCTCCCGCGGATTGTGGACTTGCTGATGCCGGCCACGCCGCCGACGCCGGTGGCGTCCTCGGCATCGAGGGTGCCAAAGCCCCTGCAGTCGATGACAGAGCCCATCTCGGCGTCGCCGACGATGCCGCCCGCGTTCTGCTTTTTGGCGCTGACCGTGCCGTAGTTTGTGCAGTCACGGGTGACGACGCGGGTCTTGAAGGTAAAGTTCAGCGACTCGCTGCCCGCGGTGGTGTAGTCGTCCTCGGGGTCCAGATCGTTCTCGCGGGCCATTGCACCGGTAATGCCGCCGGCGTTGAGGTCGGCATTGACCGTGCCGCTGTTGATGCAGTTCGTGACCTTGGCCTCGACGTCGTCATCGGTGTCGTCATCGGAAACATCGTCCACGATGTCGTCTGCATCCCGGTTGACATTCTCGCTGGCACCGGACAGCGTCTGGCCGATCTTGTTGATCTGCTTCGAGATCGCCTTCACGTCGTTGATCAGCGCCTGGCTGTTGCTGCTGGCGTTGTTGTTCAGGCTGCTGACGATGTCGCCCATGCTGGTCAGGCTGCTGCTCAGATCGTTGCGGCTGGCCGTGATGGCATCGCGGTTCGTCAGCTCGACCTTTGGAATTTCGACGTCCACAGAGTCCGGCAATGCATCCGAAATGTCATTGAGCACATCCTTTGTGTCGGGCAGGTCGTCAAGACCCTCGGTGATGAGCGTATAGCCCGGGTCGATCGGATAGCGCTCGTCCGGCTTTGTGGCAGCGCCGTCGTCCTCGCTGACAACGGTGCTGTCAGCGGAATCGTCAACGGCTTCGGGGCCTGGCTGCCCGTGGGGGGTGCGGTCCGCCTCGCCGCCCTCTGCAGCGGGCTCCTGTGCGGGGGCAGTGTCCTGCGCTGCCGTACTGGTTTCGTCAGGCGTGGAGAGGTCAGCACTCTGCGCGGGCTCCTCCGAGGGGGACAGCGTGTAATTCGGATCGACAGGGTCGGTGTCAGACGGAGGCGTCGCTTCGCTGTAGTCGATGACTGTGTCCGAGTCCGCGGCATGGTCTCCGTCGTCCGCGCCGGGCAGGTTGGTATTCTTGAGGTCCTGCTTGAACTGACTCAAGTCGGTCTTGATGGTCTGGGAACCGATGGACACGCCGTTTTCGGCCTGCTTCAGCAGATTCTCAATGGCATTGCGGGAGCTGGTCACGTTGTTCTTCAGCGCTTCGAGCTGGTTGGAAAGGTCGCTGCTGGCGGCGCTGGCGTCATCGCAGGCGCGGTTGACCAGCGTCTGCAGCGTGCTCATCTCGTCGGAAAGTTCCTGCAGCGTGTCCTTTGTGTATTCCAGCGTGCTGCTCGGCTCCATCTGGCCGACGATGCCGCCGCCCTCCTTGCGGGCGTAGACAGTGCCGTAGTTGACGCAGCCCTCAATGTAGCCGGTCTGGCTGCCCGCGATGCCGCCGACATTGTAGCCCATGTGCTGGTAGCCCACGGTGCCGCGGTTCATGCAGGCGCGGATGACACCGCCAGACTGGCCCGCAATGCCGCCGATGTCGGTGATGTCGGCGACGTTCTCGGTGCCGATCAGGTCGTTCAGCGTCAGCGAGGAAAGGTCGATGTCGTTCTGCTCCACCGTCGTGTTGACGCTGGAGGTGTTCGTGCAGTTGGCAATGATGCCGTGATTTTCACCGGAGATGCCGCCGATGAAGTGCGCACCGTAGACACTGCCCGTGGTCGTGCAGCTTTCGATGACGCCGGCGGCCAGATTTGTGCCCGCGATGCCGCCGACAACGGACGCGCCGGAGGACACGCCCTCAAAGCGGCAGTTGTGCAGCGTACCGGCGTTGCTGCCCGCAATGCCGCCCACGGTGGAGCGGCTGCCGGTGGGCATCGAGCGGCCCCGGATGACGAGGTCGCGGACGTTGGCCCCCTGCTGCACATAGCGGAAGAAGCCGATGACCGAGCCGTCATCTACAAGGCTCAGGCCGGAGATCGTGTGGCCCTGCCCCTCAAATACGCCGCTGAAGGACGGGATGCCCGCAAAGCCGCTGCCGGTCAGTTCCAGATCGGCGTCCAGATAGACGGTGCGGTTTTTGCTCCAGCTGTCCAGGCGGCAGGAATCGGCCAGCTGCAAAAGGTCATCGACGGTGCCGATGTGGAAGGTCTCCTTTTCGGCGGTGTCGGCGGTCTCGCTCTCCCCTTCCGCAAAAACGGGCAGGGTCAGCGCCAGCACAAGGCAGAGCGCCAGCAGCGCAGCCCAGAGGCGGCGCGTCAGGTCAGAAATGCGGTTCATTCAGCGTCGCCTCCCTTCGTGTCAGTGTCGGGCGTATCGGGTGTGCCTGGTTCGGGGGCACCGTCCTCGGATTCGTGGATGTTCTTCTCCGACAGGTACATGTCGGGCTTGTCAACGGTAAATTCGGTGCCGGTGGCAATGTTCGCACTGAACTGGCCGTGCAGCACGCCCTTGATTTCAGCATCTACGACGCCGTTGATGTAGCCGCGCACGCGGCCATTGACGTGCATTGTGCCGCTGGCCGTGCGGGCCATACCGGCAACGCCCTTCATCTCAAAGCTCGTGCGCTCGATGATGGTGTCGCCCAGGATCAGGATCTGCGGCAAGACAAACAGAACCAGAAGGATGGAAACGATCGTGCCGCGGCCCAGGCAGGTACCGATGGCGGCGATAACGGGGTTCGTGGTCAGCACGCTGATCAGGATACCCGCGGATGCCAGAATGGAGCCGGAGGTGAAGATCGTCGGGAACGACTCGTTCAGGGCTGCGACGATGGCCTCCCGCGGGCGCATGACCTTCTTCAGGTCGGTGTAGTGGCTGGAGATAACGATGGCGTAGTCGATGTTTGCACCCATCTGAATGGAGTTGACGATCAGGTAGCCGAGGAAGTACAGCGGGGTGTGCTGCAGGTACGGCACCGAGAAGTTGATCCAGATACTGCCCTGAATGACGATGATCAGCAGCACGGGCAGACCCGCGGACTTGAATGTGAACAGCAGGACCAGGATAACGAACAGCGCGGACAGCACACTGATCAGCAGGTTATCCTCGCCGAAGGAGCTGGACAGGTCCATGGCGCTCGTCGTATTGCCGACAACGTAGAACGAATCGGTGGCGTAGTATTTGCCGATGATGTCGTGCATCTTGTTGACGAAGGCGAACGTCTCGTCGGTCTCCTCGGGCAGGTTCAGATAGACGACCATACGGCTGTAATCGTCGCTCTGCAGCTGCTTCTGGGCTTCATCGAGCTGGTCGAACAGGTCGTCCAGCGTGTCCTGCACATCGCCCGAGAGCGTGATGTTGCCGTCGTGCATCTCCTGTTCCAGGAACCTGAACATGTCGTAGATCGGCACTTTATAATCGTCCAGGCCGTTGATGATCTCGCCGTACTCGTCATGGTCGACGGCGTAGGCGCCGTACAGTGCCTTGGCAACCTCGAAGTCGAGGTCGGCCATCTCGGCCAGCTGGCGCGGGGTCACAGCGTCGGTCAGCATATAGCCGTCCATCGCTTCAATGTTGGCCAGACCCATCGTGGATTTGACCTCGGCGCAGGCGTCCAGCTCGTCGAGGATCCGGCCCTCGGACTCATAGTCACCCGACGGCACAATGACGGCCACCATGTTGCTGGAACCGAAGGTGTTTTTGATTTTCTGGTAGGCGATCTGGCGCTCGCTCTGCTTGGCGGTGACCAGGTCGGTGTAGGTGTAGCAGTAGGGGCACAGGTTGGCAAAGACCGCCGCCGCCACGATGATGACGCCGAAGATCGGCGGGATGATAAAGCGGGTCTTGATGTCGAACTTGCCGACGGCGGTGATCTTGGGAATCAGGTTTTTGTGGCGGGTCTTGTCGATCAGCTTGCTGAACAGCACCAGCAGGCCGGGCATCAGCGTAAAGACACAGAGCATACTGAACAGGATAGCCTTGATCAGGACCGTAGCCAGGTCGCGGCCAATGCCGAAGTGCATGAACGCCAGCGCGGCCAGGCCGCTGATCGTCGTGAGCGAGGAGGAAGAAATCTCCGGGATAGCCTTGGAAAGCGCGGCAATGCAGGCCTCGCGGGTGGGCAGCGTCTCATGCTCATCGCTGAAACGGTGGCACAGAATGATGGCGTAGTCGATGGCCAGCGCCAGCTGCAGTATGACGGTGACTGAGTTGGAGATGAAGCTGATCGTGCCGCACAGGAAGTTTGTGCCCATGTTCAGCAGCGCCGCCGCGCCGAAGGTCATGAGGAGGACCGGGACCTCGGCGTAGGAGCGGGAGGTCAGCGTCAGCACGACGACGATGATGATGGCCGCGATGATGACGATGACGGCCATTTCCGATTGCAGGTCCGCGGAGGAATCGTAGCCGACCTCGGAATAGATCGAGGTGTCGTAGCTGCCCTCAAGCTCGTCGCGGATCTCCTGCAGGGCGTTCTCGGCGCGCTCGTCCCCTACTTCTGCGTCAAAGCTGACGGAGAACAGCGCCGACGCATTCGTGTAATGCTCGTCGGTGTCGTCAAATTCGACGGTGGTGACTCCCTCGATGTCCTCAAGCCGGGACTGGATGTCCAGCGCAGTATCGTAGGTGATGTTGGACACCATGACGTTGGCCGTGCCGTAGGTGACGAAGTTGTCATTCATCACGGTCAGGCCCTGGCGGGTTTCGGTGGTGTCGGGCAGGTAGGTCGTGATGTCGTCCTCGACCTTGACCCAGCCCGTGGCGATGGCACTGAAAATCAGCGCAAATATGTATAACAGGAAGAACAGGTTGCGTTTATCAACGATAAACGAAGCCAGCTTTTCCATCCCGCCGCCTTTTGGCTTTTCGTTCTCCAAGAGTATACAGCCTCACTTTCCCATTTTATTCGATACAAAAAGGATACATCAATATTATACGAAATGCAAGGCCCATGCAACACGGTCAAATTCAGAGGAATGTACAAAGAAGCGAGGAAGTTTTTGTTAAGGTACACAAAAAAACACCGTGCGGTGTTAAACCACACGGTGTTGAAAGCTATTTGGTAAGCTAAATTACTTCAGCTCGACCTTAGCGCCGACCTCGGCCAGCTTCTTCTGGATGTCCTCGGCGTCAGCCTTGGAAGCCTGCTCCTTCAGCTTGGCGTTCGGGGTCTCAACCAGCTTCTTAGCCTCCATCAGGGAAGCGCCGGTCAGCTCCTTAACGGTCTTGATGACCTGCATCTTGTTGGCGCCAACGTCAGCCAGGATGACGTCAAACTCGGTCTTCTCCTCCTCAGCGGGAGCAGCAGCGCCAGCGGCAGCGGGAGCGGCAGCAGCAACAGCAGAAACGCCGAACTCCTCGCAGATGGTGTCAACGAGCTCTTTCAGCTCCAGAACAGTCATAGTCTTGACAGACTCGACAATGGCAGTGATCTTCTCAGAAGCCATGGTAGTTACCTCCATAAATTTTATAGTTTTAAGCGGCGCGGTTTGTATTCAAGGAGCGCTGCGCCGGTGCGCTCAACCTGCTAAACCTAAACTTAGGCAGCAGTCTCGTCCTGCTTGTCGACGATACCCTGCAGGGCAACAGCCAGACCGCCAACGATACCGTTGAGGGAGCCAGCCAGCATGGAGAGCAGGCCTTCGCGGTTGGGCATGGTAGACAGGCTCTTGATACCTGCAGCGTCCATGACCTGACCATCGCAGAAGCCGCCCTTGACGACGAAGCGCTTGGACTTGTCGGCGTCAGCAAACTTGCACAGGATGCGAGCAGCAGCAGCCGGATCCTCCGGAGACAGAGCGATAGCCGTGTCACCCTTGAAGTACTCGGTCAGACCCTCGTACTGGGTGCCCTTGACGGCCAGGCGCAGCATGGTGTTCTTGACGACCATGTAGTGCACGCCAGCCTCACGCAGCTCCTTACGCAGCTTGGTGTCATCAGCAACGCTGATGCCGTTGTAAGCAACGACAACACCGGCCAGAGAGCCTGCGATCTTCTCGTTCAGATCAGCAACAAGAGCCTTCTTAGCTTCCAGAATCTTTGCACTGGGCATTTGAAATTCACCTCATTCCACTTACAGATTGGTTTCGGTAAGCGGCTTTTTATGTGATATACAGAAAAAAGCCCCTTCCCGTCGCCGGGAAAGGGCTTGAAAGCATTGCAATCAAACGCACGTTTCTCGGCAGGTGGGTAAAACCCGTTATGCCTTGCGGCACCTGCTGTCTCAAAAACAGCTTAATTAGTATAGCACGCGAACGTGCGTTTGTCAAGCGCTTTTCAGCTCAAAGCTGAAAAACTTATACGCCGTACTTGTTGGTAGCAACGCGGACGCCGGGGCCCATGGTGGTGGCGATGGTAGCGCTCTTGAAGTACTGGCCCTTGGCAGCGGCGGGCTTAGCCTTGGCGATGGCATCCAGGACGGTGTCCAGGTTGGTCATCAGCTTCTCGGCGCCGAAAGAGGCCTTGCCGATGGGCACATGGATGATGTTCTGCTTGTCCAGACGGTACTCGATCTTACCGGCCTTAGCGTCGGTAACAGCCTTGCCGACGTCGGGGGTAACGGTGCCGGCCTTCGGGTTGGGCATCAGACCACGGGGGCCCAGGACCTTACCGAGACGGCCAACGCGGCCCATCATGTCGGGGGTGGTGACCAGAACGTCGAAGTCCAGGTAGCCGCCGGCGATCTTGGCGATCAGATCGTCATCACCGACCTCCTGCGCACCGGCAGCCTCAGCGGCCTTGGCGGCGTCGCCCTTGGCGATGGCGATAACGCGGACGTTCTTACCGGTGCCGTTGGGCAGGACAACAGCGCCGCGGACCTGCTGGTCGGCGTGACGGCTGTCAACGCCCAGGCGGACGTGCAGCTCAACGGTCTCGTCGAACTTAGCGGTAGCGGTCTTGCAGCACAGCTCCAGGGCCTCGTTGGGATCGTAAGTCTTGTTGTTCTCGATCAGCTTAGCAGCGTCGATATACTTCTTGCCGTGTTTCATTGCGTATTACCCTCCTATTCAGCCCTCAACGGTAACGCCCATGCTGCGGGCGGTGCCCTTGATCATGCTGACAGCGGCCTCCAGGGAAGCAGCGTTCAGGTCGGGCATCTTGGTCTTGGCGATCTCCTCGGCCTGAGCCAGCGTGATGGAGCCAACCTTGTTCTTGTTGGGCACGCCGGAAGCAGTGTCGATGCCGGCAGCCTTCTTGATCAGAACGGGCGCCGGAGGAGTCTTGGTGATGAAGGAGAAGGAGCGGTCAGCGTAGACCGTGATGACGACGGGGATGATCATGCCCATCTGGTTCTTGGTACGCTCGTTGAACTCCTTGGTGAACGCCATGATGTTGACGCCCTTCTGACCCAGAGCAGGACCAACAGGGGGAGCCGGAGTTGCCTTGCCGGCGGGGATTTGCAGCTTGATGTAGCCAGTGATTTTCTGTGCCATAATACTTGCACCTCCAAATTTTGTGGTGAGTTGCGGCCTGCGGTGCAGACCTCCCACGGGCGCACGACCTCCGCGCGCCCTATAAAAACCGTACCCCGGGCACAGGCCCGTTCGCGGTCTTTACCGGAAACTAGGGTGTCCTGAGAAAAACTCAGAACAGCTTGACCTGATGCAGCTCCAGCTCTGCCGGAAGCTCGCGGCCAAACATGGTGATCCTTACGCGCACCTTGCGCGCAGGAATGTCGATCTCGTCGACGGTGCCGACAGAGCCTTCCATCGGACCGGCGGTGATCTCAACCGTGTCACCGACCTTGTACTCGACCTCAAGGTCAACGGTGGTTTCGACGCCCATCTTGGCAACCTCCGCCTCGGTCAGGGGCTCGGGCTTGGACTCCGGGCCGACAAAGCCGGTGCAGCCGCGCGTGTTGCGCACGATGTACCAGGTGTTGTCGTTCATGACCATTTTAATAAAGACGTAGCCGGGGTAGAGCTTCGACTGAACCTCTTTCTCGCCGGTCTTGTTGCCGCGCTTGTCAAAAACTTCTTCAATGCGGGTCTCGGTGGGAACCTTGACGTCGCAGATCAGATCCTGCAGGTGGCGGTTCTCCACCATCGTCATCAGATCGGTTGCGACCTTGTTCTCATAGCCGGAATAGGTATGTGCCACATACCAATTTGCTTGCTCAGCCATTGTCTTTGCCTCCGCTCAACGCGCTCAGGCGCCGATCAACAGGTGGATGGCGCCGCCAAAGATGAGGTCCAGCAGGATCAGCACGACAGCTGCGACCAGCACGACCACGATAACGGTGATCGTATTGGTTTTGACGTCGTTCTTGCTGGGCCACACGACCTTTTTCAGCTCGCTCTTCGTATCTTTGAAATACTTGCCGATCCCTTTGAAAAAGTTCTTGACCTTGTCGAAGAAGGAGACCTTCTTCTTGCCGTCGTTCTTTTTGGGCTTGTCGCTTTGAGTCTGGGCTGCAGCGGTGGCTGCTTTATTGTCTGCCATCTCTAAGCTCCTATCCTCACTTGGTTTCGCGGTGAAGGGTATGCTTCTTGCAGAAACGGCAATACTTCTTCATCTCAAGACGATCCGGAGAGTTCTTCTTGTTCTTCTCCTTGTTGTAGTTGCGCTGCTTGCACTCCGTGCAGGCCAGGGTGATCTTGACAGTCATTGTTCGGCACCTCCATTATCGGTTAATAAGCCTCCCTCGCGCTTGCAGGCGCCCTTGAAAAAGGGCATAAAAAATAAACCCGCAAAAGAGGTGCTATCATAATAACACGACTGCGGGTCTACGTCAAGCGGTTTTGCAAAAATTCTTGTAAAATTTTGACGGCCTTGCGCCGAACGCAGCAGCGGAAGCTCCGCGGGCGGGCATAGCCGCGTTCCCCGTTACAGCAGGAGGGCGCAAACGGCTGCCATCCCCTCCTCCGTCAGCTGCACGCCGCCCTGGGCAGCGGCCACGGCGGCGGTGGTGTAGTCAATCGTCAGGGCGGTGCGGGCACTTAAATAGGCCAGTGTCTCGCCCAGGGCGTTCAGGTCTGCGGCCAGCAGGTCGGTCAGCAGCCGGGCACTGCGGCTGCGCAGACCGTCGGGCAGACCGGCCAGCAGCGCCGGATCCTGCCGCAGGAACGCCGCCCAGACGGCGGCGCGGGCCATGCAGCCCTCCCCTGCCCCGGGCAGCGCCGCCTGCAATTGGGCGATCAGCTCCGACGCCTGCGCGGCGGTACACACGGCGATGGGATCTTCGCCGTAGCCCAGGCGCGTGCGTGCGGCGGCATCCAGCAGCGATGCCGTGTCGATGCGTGCCGAGGCTGTGCGGCCCGCGCAGTCCGCCCAGGTGGCGGGCGTGGCCGCGATATAGTGCAGTGCCGGGGCGGCGGTCTCCCCCGTAGCCACTGTGCCGACGAGCAGCTGTGCGGCCCGCCCGGCCCCGGCAGACAGCGCACACTCCGCCAGCGTTGTTGTGCCCGAAGGTGCGCTGACGCGCAGCGAACCCGGCAGTGCGCAGAGCGTGACCGTCTGCTGCGGGCCGTCCGCACGGGCCAGCACAAAGGCGGGCTCCTCCTGCTGGACGACGAGCAACAGCGTATACACGCCCTGCGCACCCGGCTCGATGTGCAGCGTGCTGTCCGCCGCCGACGCCTGGCGCAGGAGCTGCTGCTTCTGGTATTGATCGGTGAAGAACGCGACGGTCAGCACCATCGGCAGCAGCAGAAGCAGCGTCAGCCCGAGGCTGTACCAGAAAATTCCGCGGTTGGAACGCATAACCCACACTCCCCCAGCAAAGACTATGCCTACAGTGTAGGCCGCAAGGGCCGCGCTTATACACTATTATAAAGGAGTGTCTGGTATGTTTGATGAATTTGGACCCCGCGGTGCCGAGGATGAGCGCGAAGGCTTCTGGACCGATTTGAGCGAGGTGCCCGACGAGCAGTACCGCGACGAGGATGAGCCGAAGCAGACGCAGGAGGTCATTGTCCCACCCGCGCAGGAGCCGTATGGCCCGGGGATCGTGCCGCCGGAGGAGATCTAAAGAACGTAGGGGCGAGGCATGCCTCGCCCGCAGCTTTGCGCGGCAACCCGTTTCCGGGTGGCGGCTGCAAACCTTCGGGCCGGGCATGCCCGGCCCCTACATAGTGCTGTGTGTTATACCTTTTGATACACCAAAAACCGGAACCCGATCTCTGTCGTCAGGCGTTCACATTCCGCAAGCCGGGCTGCGCCGTCGGCGGGAGTGTTCCAGTAATAGGGCGTCATGGCGAACAAATCCTGCACACTCTGCCCTTCCAGCGTGATGACAGCGGTGGACTCAACGGCCTTCACAAACGCAAAGCCGTCGTATTCGGTCTGTCGGACCTCATTTTCATACGGGCAGTCGTACAAAATCTCTTTCAGGCCGAACAGATGGCGCGCGGTGGGCACGGCGTAAACAAGATGCCCGCCCGGGCGCAGCATACGGGCAAACTCGGCCTCAGCCATGGGCGAGAAGATGTTCAAAAGCAGGTCGGCCCAGCCGTCGCGCACCGGCGCACAGAAGCTGCCGCCGACACAGAACGCCGCGTCGGGCACGAGCTTCGACGCCAGCCGCACGGCCTCCTTGGACAGGTCGAACGCCGCGATCTGAGGGCCGCCCAGCGCGTCAAACAGGTACTTGTCATAGCTGCCCTCGCCGCAGCCGGCGTCCACAATATGGTCGTGGGGCAGCGCGGCGCAGAGCGCGGCCAGCGTTGCCATCAGCGGGGCGTAGTGCCCTGCCGACAGGAACGCGCGGCGGGCGCGGACCATGGCCTTGCCGTCGCCGGGGTCGGCGGCGTGCTTCTTCTGCATCGGCAGTAAGTAGGCGTAGCCCTCTTTGGCAAGGTCAAAGCTGTGGGCTTTGGCACAGCGCAGGCTGCGCCCGGCCAGCAGCAGCGGCCCGCCGCATACGGGGCAGCGCAGGGCTGCCGCGGTGGCGGGGGTCATTCGGCAGCCTCGGCGGGCTTGACCGTTTCGGGAATGTCCGCTGCGTCCGATGCCTCGGGCGGCAGCGGCACAGTCATACCGCCGTGGGCGGCGAGGTAGTCCTCGAAATTTGCGAACTTCTGCTTCGGCGGGCGGCGGGAGATCAGATCGAGGCCCGGCTGCTCCGGCGCGGTGCTGCGCGGGGTGCGGGCATTGCGGGGCTGGCGCGGTGCCTTGGGCTGGTCGCGCAGCGGCTGACTGGGCACCTGCGGGGCCGGGCGGCTATTGCGGCGCGGCGGCTGAGGCGCGGCAGGGCGTGCGCTCTGGGGCGCATTCTGGGGCGCTGCCGGGCGCTGGGCCGGGGCGTTCTGGCGCGGTGCCTGCTGGCTCTGCGGTTGGGCGGGTCTGCCCTGCCCGCGGCGGGGGTGGCTGCCATTGGCGCGGGGCGCATTCTCGCTGCGCGGGGCCTTGGGGGCTGCGGGCGCAGCGGTCTGCGGGGCCGGCTTGCGCGGCTGTGCGGGGGGTTTTCCCTCACGTGCGGGCTGCTGCGCCTGCGGGGCGCTGCCATTGCCCGCGGGGCGACGGCGGCGGCGACGGTGCGGTGCACCGTTCGGGGTTTGTGCAGCTTTTTCCATAATTCACCTGAATCCTGTTATACGCCGATGACACGGCATTCATTGTAATATCGTTTTTCCTCGGCATGGCCCATGCTGAAGGTCTTGCGGGGCAGCACGCCGCCCAGCACAACGCCCTTGAACAGGTCAGCCTTCGCAAAGTCGGGCAGCAGAATGGCCGTGGCTGGTTTGGCCGGGTCGGAGGCCAGCGCCAGCGCTGTGCTTTCGCCGTGGATGTAGTCCACGGTCACGCCGGGATGGGCGGGCAGGAAGTCCGCCAGAAATGCCTCCACACTGCCGACGGTCAGCGGCGCGGGCGGGTTGGCCAGCGCGACGGCACTCTCGCCGTGGGCATCGGCCAGGCGCAGACGCTGGTCAGACATCGTCGTACTGCTCCCCTGCTGCTGGTCCCAGGCGTCGAGCGCGGCATACAGCTCCTTGGCACCGACGCCGAACACGACGCGGTGGATCGGCTCGATCTCAATGGCGGGGCTGTGGACGTTGCAGACCTCGGCCAGGCACCAGCGCGCCGGATGGGTCCTGCGCTGCTCCTCGCTCAGGGTGGGCTTCAGCTCCTCCCAGTAGGCCTTGGCGGTGGCCAGGCTGTGATTGCCGTCACCGACGGCCAGTACCATCGGCTGCTGCCCTTTGGCAGCGGGCCAGCGGCGGGCAAAGGCGGCGGGGTCGGCCAGCGCCGCCAGCGCGGCGTCGATCCCGGCGATCAGCGCGGGGTCCTCGACGGCCCAGCCGCGCAGATGCCCGCCGCCCAGCATCAGCTCACCGTCGTAGAGCGGCGGCAGCTGGTTCTTCATCAGTCCGATGGGCTCGATCAGCGTGCAGTCGGCGTCGTCGGCCAGCATTATGACGTGGGGCGTTTCCAGCGTCGCCCCGCGGCGGACCTTGAGGCGCGGCGGGATGCGCTCCACGACGGTGCTCTCGCTCGGGCGGATAGCGGGCTTGGAGCCCTTCGCGTAGTCGTAGGCATCAAGATCGACAGCGCCGACAAGGCCCTGCCGGACCGTGCCGTCCATCTGGGTACGCTCAACATAAACGTAGCCATGTACTTTCCGGGTCAGAACGGACTTGCGGTACTCCTCCATCGTGCGGCGGATGCTCTCTAAGCGCTCGGCCTCCTGCGGGGTGCCTAAGTACGCCTCCGGCAAAACGATGTGCAGGGTGCTGGGCTTGCCGTCGGCCAGGTGCTCGGCGCGCTGCCAGTACTCCGGCTGGGAGGTGAACTGGTCAACGGCGATGCAGGCCCACGGGTCCAGTGGGACCCCGGCGGCGGGCAGTAAAATATCGGCTGCAGTAAAGCAGGCTTCGGACATAACAACGACCCCCTAACAGTTACAGAACAACGGTGTGGCCAACCAGGGCGTAGATCGCCAGCGACAGCACGCCGACGTAGATCATCGAGCTGGGCAGACCCTGGAAGATCGAGGAGATGGCCTTGCTGCGCAGACGGCGGCGGCCCTCCCGAACGATAAAGACGGCAAAGACATAGCCCAGCCCGCTGCCCAGAGCGAACGCGACGCTTTGCAAAATCGTATAGTTCTGGTTCGCGCAGATGAGCATCGTGCCCAGCACGGCGGTGCTGCAGGTGGCAAGGCTGAGTTGGCTGCGGCAGCTGGCGCGCAGCTTGCGGGGCAGCACGCCCAGCAGCAGCCAGGCCACGGCCATGGCCGCGATGCCGCAGGTCAGGTAGACGATGGGACGCAGGGCCGAAATGGGAAGCCATGCGGGCAGATAATCACGCAGCCACGGGAAAAACAGGTCGTGTGCGGCCCAGCCGGCAGGTGCGGACAGCGTGATGACCAGCAGCAGCGGCAGGCAGAAATCCCACACCTGCGCGCGGTGGTCGGGCACGAGCTTCATCAGGCGGGTGACGCCCAGCGCGCGGGCCAGGATGACATTCTCCGCAAAGACGGCCAGCACCATATAGCTGATAAACTGCACAATACCGTTTAAAATCGGCTGCAGCTCAGTGCTTACGGTCAGCATACAGGCGGCGCACCTCCTCATGTTTATAATCGGTGTACAGGTTGGCAGCGGCGCACCAGATGGCGGCCAGGATACCCACGATGACAAAGCCGCCCGCGGGCAGTGCAGCCAGCGGCAGCAGCGCATTGTGCAGGATGACGTTGCCAAAGACCGCGCCCGTGGCCAGCAGCTCACGCAGGCAGCCCACGATGAGCAGCACAACACACATGCCGAGTGCGTTGTTGAAGCCGTGGCGGAACGCATCCCTCACGGGTTCAAGGTCGGAGAACTCCATGCGCTTGACGATGGCGGGCTCCACGACCATGATCGGCAGGTAGATGCCCAGCAGCGTCAGGTCAGAGCCGAACAGTGCGTAGAGCAAAACATACGTAGGGATGTAGAGAAGCGCCGCAGAGTAGCAGTACACCACGGGGCGGAAGCGGTTCTTTGTCAGATGGCAGATGGCCACGGCCAGCACACGGGTGAAGGTGACCAAAATCAGCGAGGCGATACAGAGCATGAGCGCCCGCCGGCCGTCCAGCGCAGCACCGATGACCGGGGCCATGCCGAGGCCGCGCACAAGCACGGGGTTGGACAGCCAGATGTGGTCGGCGCGGATGCGCTCGTTCAGGGCAGCCTCCGCCGCGGCGTAGGAACGCGAGGCGCTGGCTTTTTTGGACTTCGGCGCAGGGGTCGGCTCCGGGTGGGCAGTGTGCTCTGCCGGGGCGGGCGCAGCCGGTGCCGCAGGAGCCGCCTTTTGTACCGGCGGCATGACCTGCGTGGGCTGCTGGGCGGGCTGTGCCGCGGGTGCAGGGGGCTGCACGGCATGGGCGACAGGCTCGGCAGTTCTGCGCTTCGGGATCGAGATCGTGCGGGTCTCGTCAGCTGCTGCGGGCGTCTGGTTGCTGCGGGCAGCGGGAGTGGGCTGGGGTGCTGCGGACGGTGTGACCGCGGGACTCCTGCCGTACTCCCGGTCCCGGTAGCTGCGGAACCGATCCTCCTCGGCCTGGGCTTCCGCCTGGCGGGCGGCTTCGCGCTCAGCCTGGCGGCGCTGGACCTCCTCCAGCATGGCGCGGCGCTCCGCGGCGGTGTACCGCGGGCGGCTCGTCGGGATGATGCCGCCGCTGCGGGCGGCATCACTGTGCCCGGGCGCGGGCTGCTGCGGTGCGCCGGGCTGCTTTTCCGGTGCAGGGGCCGCCGGGGCGGCGGGCGCCTTGCCGGTCTGCATGGCGGCAAGGGCGGCCTCGATCTCGGCGCGGGAGGCGCCCTTCTCCGCCATGGCGCGGGCGACCTCGAGCATCTCCCTGGTGATGTGCGGGATAATTAAGGTCTCGGAGCGCTCCTCGCCCCGGCGCTTATTCGGGTTTTGTTGAATTGGCAAGGCGCTGCTCCTCCTCTCTCATAAAGCGGATGCGTTCGGTACGGTGGCTGATGAGGTCGAGCCATTCGGGGATGGAGCTGACGATCAGCAGCGCACAGCAGGCCGCGCACTCATACGGGCTGAACACGCGGAACACATAGGTCATGATGCCCAGCGCCGCGCCGTAGATGATGCGGCTCATGCGGCGGTCCGGCATCGTGACCGGCTCACAGATCAGGAACAGGCCGGTGAACAGTGCCGTGCCGGACAGGACGACATATTTTTCCAGATAGAAGCGCTGGCGGATATATTCCCACGGCAGGCTGAAGGTCGGCAGCTCGTTCAGATTCGGGAAGAACCACGGCAGACCGATGACAAAGATAAAGAACGGAATAACGACAGAAAGCTTGATGTGCCCGCGCACAAGCAGGAACAGCCCGCAGGCCATCACGACCAGCGCTGCGCTGGTGCCCATGGCGGCGGAGACGTTGCCGGTCAGCAGGTTCATCGTGCTGGCACTTGGCAGACCGCCATCCCGCAGAGTGGCGTTCATGCCCTCGACGAGAGTGGTGTTCACGCTGCCGAACAGCGGCAGCTGCGTGCCGGGAATGGGGTACGAAAAGACGTCCTGCGGCCACGAGATACCGGCCACGACGACGCCGACGGCGGCGGGATGGAACGGATAGTGGCCCTCGCCGCCGAACGCCTCCTTGACGAGCACGGCGACGATGACGGCGGAAATGACGATGGGATACGAGATGCTGGCAGGCATCAGCAGCACGATGAGCGCGGCAAAGCACTCACTGGACGGCTCATGGGACTGGTAGCCCGTGCCGTGCAGCGGGGCCAGGGCACAGTCGCACAGGTAGGCGGTCAGCAGTGCGGCCAGCAGCAAAAGCACCGGGCGCGCACCGTAGTAATACCACGACATACCGATCAGCGGGACTGTGCACCACAGCAGGTCACTGTAGTAGCTGTAGTTCGCGCTGCGTTCAACTTTTTTACGATTGGGCATAGGGAAAAAGCTCCTTTACTTGCTGTGCAGGACGTTTACCACAGCGGCAGGATCCATGGCATGGAACAGCGAGCTTCCGGCCACGAGCCAGTCGACCCCGGCAGCGATGCACAGGGGGCCGGTCTCGGTGTTGATGCCGCCGTCCACCTCGATCAGTGTATCACAGCCGCGGCGGGTGCGCTCGGCACAGATGGCGGCAATGCGCGTGGGGGTGGTGGGGAGGAACTTCTGCCCGCCGAAACCGGGCTCCACGCTCATGACCAGGATCAGATCGACAACGCCCAGATACGGGAAAACAGCTTCCACCGGCGTGCCGGGGCGGATGCTGATGCCGACCTGGCAGCCCGCAGCGCGGATAGCGGCGATGACCTCCTCTGCCGTGTCCGGCACAGCTTCGAGGTGGAAGGTGATGAGGCTGGCCCCTGCCCTGGCAAAGTCGGCGGCGTAGCGGGCCGGGTCACTGATCATCAGGTGGACGTCGTAGTAGACGTCGGGCATAGCGGCATGCAGGCATTTCAGCACCGGCGCGCCGTAGCTGATATTGGGTACAAAGTGCCCATCCATCACGTCAAAGTGCATCAGGTCGACACCGGCCTCCAACAGGCGGGTGCAGTCATGTTTCAGGTTGGCAAAATCAGCCGACAGGATCGATGCGGCAATTTTCGTCATAATGTATATACTCCCTTAATAGTCCCTCTTTGTTGTACGTAGTATGTGCAGTGCGCACATATAAAACTATTATAGCCCATTGCGCCCCAAAAAGCAAGAAGCCCGCAGACCGGGTGTCCCGGTTTGCGGGCTGGGGCAAAAGGGCTTCCCCCGAGGGGGAAGCTGTCACCGCAGGTGACGGATGAGGGGAGAGCTTACGGAGAAAGCCCGTAAACGGGCGGCTGCCGCAGGCTTGCCCCTCATCCGGCCTCGGGCGGGGCCTCGGCCACCTTCCCCCGAGGGGGAAGGCTTATTTCTTTTCACTGTGCCAATGATGCACGGTCTGCAGCTGGAACTCAAAGTCGCGGGCATCCTTGGCAAGCTGGCTCGAGAGGATGATGCCCGAGATAAACAGCAGCAGCGCCGCCACCAGCACAAAGCAGCAGACGATCAAAGTCGGGAAGCGCGGCACAAGGCCGGTCCGGAAATACTCGCCCAGCACCGGGATCATAAAGCCGATGCCGAACACGGCCAGGATCGCGGCCAGAATGCCGAAAAAGCTGAACGGGCGGTAGTTCTTGAACAGCCGCGCAATCGTGCCCAATACCTTAAAGCCGTCGGAGTAGGTGTTCAGCTTGCTCTCCGACCCTTCCGGACGGTCACGATAGTCAATGATAACGTTCTCGACCTGCATGTTGCGCTGCAGGGCGTGGATCGTCATCTCGGTCTCGATCTCAAACCCGCGGGACAGCACGGGATAGGTCTTGACGAACTGGTAGCTGAACGCACGGTAGCCGGTCATAATGTCCTTGATCTTGCCGCCAAACAGATGATTTGTGAAGAACCGCACCAGATCGTTGCCGAAGTTGTGGAACGGGCGCTTGTTCTGGGTGTAGTAGGTGCTGGACAGGCGGTCACCCACGACCATATCTGCCTGACGCTCGGTCACAGCGGCGACCATCTCGGGCGCAGCCTCGGCCGGATAGGTGTCATCGCCGTCCACAAGAATGTACGCCTCTGCGTCGATCTCGCGGAACATGCGGCGCATGACATTGCCCTTGCCCTGCTGGTACTCGTGGCGGACAACGGCTCCGGCTCCGGCGGCCAGCTCGGCAGTGCCGTCGGTGGAATTGTTGTCGTAGACGTAGACGGTGGCGTCGGGCAGGACGCGGCGGAAATCCGAGACGACCTTCTCGACAGTCTTGGACTCGTTGTAGCAGGGGATCAGAACGGCGATTTTATCCATAATAACAGGACCTCCGGGCGGATTTTACATCCAGAATTGAACAAGGCGGCTGACGGTGTAGTAAAGGGAAGGATTCATGCCCTGCAGCCACGGCTCCATGGCAAAGAGCGTGCAGAAGCGGTAGACGGCGGTGTACGCCGCGGCGGCGGCCATGACGGTGCGCAGCACGGGCAGTGCCGCGGCGGCGGTGCCCTCCCCCAGCGCTGCGCGGCGGGAGAGTGCGCCCTCGGCGCAGAACCAGCACAGCGCCGCACCAAGCAGCAGCACGGGGCTGTAATCCATTAGATAACGGTAGAGCACCCCGGCCATCTCGCAGTCAACGACGGTCATGACGACCATGGCGGCCAGGCTGCCGTAGACCACACAGGCGGTGACACGGCGGCGGTGCAGACAGTGGCGGAACGCGGGAAGCAGCGGCAGCGCCAGCACCCACAGGTACGGCGTGGCGGCCAGAATGCCGCCCGTGAACTTCTCGCTGATCGTGCGGATGACGGCGTTCGTCTGGACGTCGGTCTCCCGCAGGAACGGGAAAACACCCTGCCAGCTGGACAGCTCGAACAGACTCGTGAACACAGCCGGGCCGATGCGCACGGCGTTGAAACCGCGCTGGGTCATATCGTTGCCGGTCAGGTTGTAGTTGGCGCCAAAGTCAAAGGGCGAGCCGAACCGCGCAGCGTTGTACCACATGAGCCCGGCAGCGACCAGCACCACCGGCAGCAGGAACGCGGCGGCCTCCCCTGCCCCGGCGCGGCTGCGCAGCCGCTTCTGCCCGATGTACCGCGGCCAGAAGATGGGCACGGCCAAAAACGCAAACAGCTCCATCTGGGGGCGGCACCCGGCGACGAGCGCCACGCAGAGGCTGCCGAAGACGAGCTTGACGACCAGCGCACCGCGCTTTTCCACCGGCGTGCTGGCGGCGGAGAGCCAGAGCCAAAGCCCCAGCATCAGCAGCGCCGCACCGCAGAGGATGGCATATTCATAAATGTAGGGGCGCAGCAACAGATAGTAGAACTGACTGCCCAGCGCTACGGCGGCCACGGCCAGCAGGTACGCTGCGGTGGACGCCTGCGGGAACCACCGGCGCACGGCCTGCCCGACGACGCCGAAGCAGGCGGCGAGGAAGATCAGCCCCAGCAGGACCATGCAGGGCGCATAGGCCAGGTTCTGGATGCCGGTCAGTGCCTCAAACGGCAGCTGGAACAAAAGACACGGTACAATGCCAAAATAGACGTAGTAGCGCCCATTGTAAAAGGCGTGGTCCCAGTGGATGTCGTTGATTTGCGCGGCGTCGCGCGCCCCGGCATCGTAGGGGTTGTCCAGCGCCAGCAGCTCGGCGGGCGGGTCGGCCTCCAGGTCAAGGCGCCCGTTCAGCAGGCTGTGCGCCAGCGCGCCGTACTGCTGGTAGACGAAGCTGACCGTGCTCTCCCCGTCCCAGAACGCGGTGTTGTAATCTTTTGTGGCAAGGCCGGTGTTGCTCGGCTCCCAGAACGGGATGACCACGACGAAGGCAGCCAGCACAAGACCCAGCACGGCGGCTGCGGCACGGTCACAGACGTTGCCCGCCAGCCAGCGGCGGTGCCACAGCCCGCTGGCCGGGCGCAGGCCGTAGACGGCCAGCAGCGCCAGAAATATCGCGCAGAAGCGCAAAATCGAGAAATCCAGCGCGCGCGGCGCGTTGGCCGTGATGCCGCGGAAGGTCAGCGCCACCGGGAACTGCGCGTAGGTGGAGCTGTACCCGGCAGCGGTCAGCGTCAGCATCCCGACGGAGCCGGTCAGATCCAGGCTGATGACCTGGGTGCGCGGGGCCTGCAGCCCCACCTGCCAGCTGCCGAAGCGGGTCAGCTCGGTGTTGGCGGCGTCGGTGCCCTCAATGGTGAAGATCACGGCGCTGTCGGCGTGGAGCGGCTCGGTGTCGTCGCTGACCAGACCGTCAAACCGCAGGTTGTAGATGGGCTGGTCAATGTCGAGGAACCGCAGATAGGTGCGGCCCTCGTCGAGCGAGATCGTGCCGACGCCGCGCCCGACGTTGATGTTGTCGTCAAGGTAATCGACGAGCTGAAACGGCGTGTAGCTGTGGGTGTTGAAGTAGGCCACATTGCCGACGAACACCTCCAGCCCCAGCGCCGTGACGGCCAGCAGCGGGACGACGGCCTTTAACCCTTTGCGCCCGAGGCTGCGCAGCCCGGCGGTGACAAGCCCCGCCCAGCCGGTCATGGCGGTGAGGGCGACGAGCCGGAACGCGTGGAAGCCGACGGTCAGCCCGGGGCGGTGGTAGGCGCACAGAGCGAACACCCAGACGGCCAGCCAGAGCCCGGCGGCCCAGGCAGCGTCGCGGCGGGAAACCCTGCGGTGGGATACTACCGCAGGAACCGCACCGAAGATGCCGGAGACGAGCACGGTGAGGAGCAGGGTGATTATAATAAACATAAGAATAATGCTCCTCCTTTTGTGGGATAGGTGATGTGGCAGCGGGAAATGGCCAGAGCCCTTCCGGTCATCGCTGGCGCTCGACCACCTCCCCTGAAAAGGGAGGCTTTTTTCGGGCGTACGCCCGTGAAAGGCGCCCCACAGGGTGGGGAGCTGGCTGAGTTTGCGAGGCCTGAGGGGCCTTACCCTGCGGGAGCTGCCGCTTCACTGCTTTGCATACTTCTCCATCTCGTGCAGCCAGAAATTGGTGGTGCGGTTCCAGCTGTACTTTTCCAGCACTGCATCAAGGGTGGCAACAGGCTATATGGCTAGTGCAGCGGTTCCATCGGTGAAGTTGTTACAGAGTCTATATTTTTTGTTTAAGTTCGATATGAGCTGAATTACAAAGCTGAACCAGAAAACAGCTAAGTGCGAAAAATGTAATAGAGAGTTCACGATGTGTGAAACCGAAGTGAATATAGGAGTGATTCTGTGTAAAATAGTACCACACAAAAGGCATACAAGCAACTAAACATAAAGGGGAGAAAGCTAAAATATTATGCAAAGTCAAACAATGGCGGTGTAAAGCCAATACGATAGTAACTAAGAAAAGAAGAAGCCACAGAATTTTCCACGTACGTAAATCGTATGCCTGAAGATTGTTTTTTAGGGTAGCCATATAGGTTATGGTTTGCCCCAGTGTTTCATGAGAAGAACGGAGAATAATGCTGTTATATGCTTCAGAAAAGAGGTTTTCCTGCAAGATGACAGAACCAAGCAACCATTTTTCTGCCCAGAATCCAATATAACCAATGCCCCACGATAAAGAGCAAGTTGTAATTTGGAAAAAACGTTGAGAAGGAGAACTTGTCTCTAACTGTAAATACAGAATGAGGGGGATTCCTAAGGTAACAAGCGGATATGTCAGAAAATCAAAATAACTTGTTGCCATGCCAAGTGATAAGAAAAACAACCAATTAAATTTATTTATTATATTTGTATGGCGTAGAAGAACAACACAGCCAATAGCCATAATGAGAAAACACGGAGTATATTGAAGGCAGATGCCTGTAGCTATCGGGGTTAAAGAGCAGAACATTAGTGCCAGAGGAAAAAGAAGGTGAGTTAATGAATGACAGGATAACAGATGAGCAATCCATAACATTAAGAAAAGCTGAACAAGCGTATTCAAGCGTAAGATATCTTTGTAATCCAGCAACAGAAGAAGTGGTCTCAAAATGGCCAACTGACCCTGCCAATAACGATCATATGGGCCGTGGGCAGATTCGTTGGTTGCACTGAGTGAAGAAATTAGCTTTCGATAAGACCAATTTTCATCTCCCTCTGGTGGAAGGACGGAATAAATGGCGGCAGCCTTCACAAAAGGACTTTCATTTCCATCATAGATAGCTTCGGATAAAATAGTTGCTTCTGTTAAGTAATCCAAATGCGTAGCTAAATCATCCTTTACGAGGGCAACAGAACCGTTATAAAAAACATCAGGTGTGCTCTCTAAGTGACTGCGCATACGATTAGTGGGCAGGCAGAACGCAATAACTAAGAACAAATAGCCTAAAACAGCCCCCAAAAGCAGCCAAATAACAGTGGTACCGACTTTGCACTTGAATGTAAGTGAAGTCCCTTTGGATGGGGGAGAAATAAATTTCATAGAAGTTCTCCTAGTTTATGGTTTATGCTGTTACTGATTTGCATACTTCTCCATCTCGTGCAGCCAGAACTCGGCGGTCTTGTCCCAGCTGTACTTTTTCAGGACCTCGTCGGGCGCGGCCACGGGCTGGGCGGCCAGCGCGTCAAGATCCACATCATAATCATACGGGTCAAAATACCGCGCCGTATCGCCGTACAGCTCGGGCAGGCAGGTGGCGTTGGCCAGCGCGACCGGCGCGCCCAGGGCCAGCGCCTCCAGCGGCGGGATGCCAAAGCCCTCGAACACGGCGGGGTGCAAAAACAGCTTGCAGTGCTTCATCAGCGCGGCGTTCTCGGCATCGGACACATAGCCCGGGTAGAACACATTGTGGGTGTCCTTCGCCTCGGCATCGTCGCCAAAGGCACGCAGGTCCTTGCCGCCCGCGACGACAAACGTCTTGTCGGGGCTGCGGCGGGCGACCTCTCGGATCCACTTGAAGTTTTTATGCTTTGCCAAACTGCCGAGGGCGTAGAAGTACTCCCCTTTTTTGACGCCGGGCATCTTGTCAAAAATGCTCTCGTCGGGGGTGACGTTCTTCATGTGCTCCCAGCCGTTGTAGGTGATGCCGATCTTGTCCAGCGGGATGCCGAGCTTCTCGCTGATGAGGTGCCGCTGGTTGTCGCTGACCGTGAACACCCGCTGGGCGAACCATTTGGTGGACAGGCAGTGTACCCAGAACTTGAAGCGGAAAAAGCCCTTGTCGGTATCCATGACCAGCGGGCGGATGTCGTGCAGCACCACGACGCTGCGGCGGGTCAGCAGCATATCGCTGGCAAGGCCCACGTAAAACGCATGGGTGCGGCGCAGGTAGGCGGGCAGCACGACCAGATTGTAAAAATACGGGATGGACTTGAGCGGCACCAGCCGGATGTTTTTCAGCTCCGGCAGATGGATGGGCCGCCCGTCGTCGCGGTAGGCAATGCGGACGTCCAGGCCGGTGCCCTCGATCAGCTTGTCCAGCCGGACGACATTCTCATAGACATAGCGCGGGATGCCGGTGATATTGTCACACAGTACCGTGCCGTTGATGACGATAGGGTTCAATCCAGTTCCTCCTTCTCCCAGTGGGAGCAGTCGAGCAGCTCCTGCTGCCAGTCGGCCATGCGGCGCAGGCAGTATTCCTTCAGCTCGCGCTCAAAGCGTTCCTCGCTGAAGGAGCGGCTGTGCTCACGGATTTCCTCTTTGGAACAGGCCACGCCGTCGCGCTCAAACCGCTCGATGCAGTCGGCCAGGCTCTCGACGGTCTGCTCTTTAAACCAGTAGCCGGTCTTGCCGGGCAGCACGCTCTCGCACGCGCCGCCGCGGCCATAGGCCAGCACCGGCGTGCCCGCGCTCTGGGCCTCGACGGGGGTGATGCCAAAGTCCTCTTCACCCGGGAAAAGGAAGCCCTTCGCGCGCAGGTAGTAGCTGCGCACTTCTTCGTCGGACAGACCGCCGCCCTTGAACTCGATGGTCGGCCCGGCCATGGCCCTGAGCTTGTCCAGCTCTCCCCCGCCGCCGATGACGACGAGGCGCTTGTTAAGGCGCGTGCAGGCCTGCACGGCCAGATCCACGCGCTTGTACCAGGTCAGACGGCCCACGGTCAGGTAGAAGTCCTCCTTTTCGACAAAAGGCGACTCGTTGATGTGGCAGCAGGGGTAAATGACATCGCTGTCACGCCGGTAATATTTTTTGATGCGCTGGGCGATATAATGCGAGTTGGCGATGAAATAATCCACGCGGTCCGCGGCGCACTTGTCCCAGATGCGCATTTTGTGCATCTGGCCGGGCATGACGAGCTTCGCCAGCCAGTTGGCGTTGTCGCGGTAGGTGTAGTAAAAATCCCACACATAACGGATCGGCGTGTGGCAGTAGCAGATGTGTACGGCATCCGGGCGGGTGATGACGCCTTTGGAACAGGAGGACGACGACGACAGCACCAGATCGTACTCGGTCAGGTCGAACGCCTCAAACGCGCGGGGCATCAGCGGCAACATGGCCTTGTACAGCCTGTTGGAGAAGGGCACCTTCTGGAACCAGCTTGTGCGGATGTCATAGCTTTTAAAGTGCTCGGGCATGTTTTTGGGGTCGTACACAAGGGTGTAGATGACGGCATCGGGGAAAACGCGCTTCATGGCGTCCACAACGCGGTCCCCGCCGGCGTAGCCGACAAGCCAGTCGTGAACGATGGCGACCTTGGGCTCCTTTTTGCTCATTACAGACACTCCCGTCCGGTAACGCACAGGGCGTTATTGTAGTTTTTCGTCGTTGACCATCTTGCCGCCGAACACGGTGCGGAAGATGATCTTGATGTCCAGCGCCACGGTCCAGTTTTCGATGTACCAGATGTCGTAGCGGATGCGCTCGGCAATGTCGGTGTCGCCGCGCAGGCCGTGGATCTGCGCCCAGCCCGTGCAGCCGGGGCGGACCTGCTGGCGCACAAGGTAGCGCGGGATCTCCTCTTTAAAATGCTCCACATGGTAGGGCACCTCGGGCCGCGGCCCGACGAGGGACATATCCCCTTTCAGCACGTTGAAGAACTGGGGCAGCTCGTCCAGGCTGAACTTGCGGATAAAGCTGCCGAAGTGGGTCTTGCGCGGGTCGCAGTCGGTGGACCAGCCTGTCTCCTGCTGCACATTGACCCGCATCGAGCGGAACTTGTACATCATGAAGGGCTTTTTGTTCAGGCCGATGCGCTCCTGCCTGAAGATGACCGGCCCGGGGCTGGACAGCTTGACGCCGATGGCCGTGACCAGCATGACCGGGCTGGTCAGAATAATCAGGATCAGGCTGCCGATAATATCAAGCCCGCGCTTGACAGCGGCGTTGAGCAGATTGTCAAACGGCGTCTGCCGCACATTGATGAGCTTGCACTCGTCCAGCACGTCAATGGTGGGCCGGGCGGGCAGATAGTCGCTGTAGAACGGTACCATCGTGATGCGCACGCCGTTTTTGTCGCAGGCGGCAAAAACGTGGGGCAGCAATTCGATCTCGTCAGCCTCCAGCGCTACGACGACCTCATCGACGGCAATCTCGTCGAGCCGGGCGGACAGCGCATCATAGCTGCCCATGTAGCGCACACCAAGACCCGGTTCTTCGGTTCCGGCCAAATAGCCGTCCACGACAAAGCCGTAGTAGGGGTTGTGCTCGAGCGCGCGCAGATAGAGCGCGGCGGATTTACCGCCGCCCACCAGCAGGATATGGCGCAGACCCAGCCCTTTGCGTCGGCGGGCGCGGTCTACCCAGCGCAGGATCATACGCTCGATCACGACGCCTGCCGTGCCGAGGATGTAGAACAGCGCCAGTACGATACGGGAGTAGTCGTCCAGGTGCATCAGATACAAAGCACCAATGAAGATCAGCAGTCCCGCCGCGTTGATGACGGCAATCTTGGTGCAGCGCTCGGCCAGGCCGCGCAGCCGCGTGGTGCTGTAGATACCGGCGACCCAGTAGATGAGCACGAGCACCAGCGACGTGGCCAGCCCGGCAATGATGTTGCGCGGGTCCCGGGCCACGGCCAGCGCAGGCCCTGCGCCGCCCGGCTCAAAGTAGCGGACGTAATTGAAACGGATATAGTTGGCAAGCAAAAAGCCGATGAAAAGCAGTGCCGCGTCCGCCAGCACATACAAAAGGCTTTTGAAGCGTTGGTTCTTTTCCAGCAAGAGGTGATGCCCTCCCTACGGTGATAGATTTAAACAATCTATTTTACCATATTTACGCCGGTATTGCAAATCAGCGGTAAAGTTCCTGCAGCTGATCCAGCGTTTTCTTCATTTCGGCGCGGACCTCCGGCGGGCCGGAGACGACGACGCCGGTGCCGAACCCGGCCACCCAGCCGAAGAACTGCGGGCTGACCTGAATCTCGGCGGTCATCGTAAAGTGCTCGCCGTCGGCGCAGGGCGTCAGGATCGGCGCGGTGCCGAACCGGTCGATCATCGCCCCGGCAAAGCGGTTCTCGCATTGCAGCGTTACCCGCTTGAGCGGGCCGTTGAACATGCCGAACATCTGCTGCATATACGTATTGACGTCGAAATTGGCGTATTCCCCGGTACCCTCGCGGGTCGTGTCGGGCAGCTGGTGGACGTTCTGCATCTTGTCGACGCGGTAGTGCTTGAGCCGCCCCTCGGTGTAGGCAATCAAATAATAGTTGCCGTTCTCCCACACAAGCACCCACGGGCTGACGCGGTAGAGCTGGCCGTCGTGGCGCGGGGCCATCCGCTTTTGCAGGTTCCAGTCGCAGTATTTGAAGGTGACCTGCTCCCCTGCCGTGATGGCGGCGTGCAGCGCATCGACGGTGTACAGGATTTTCTCGTCGGTGCTCTTGATACGCCCGCTGACCAGTACCTTACGGTCCAGCTCCTCCTGCCGGTATGTGGAGGTGAACTGGCCGAGCTTGTCGATCAGGATTTTGGATTTGCGCGCCGTGATGAATTTGCTGGCGTAGACGGCATCGACAAGCAGCTTGAGCTCGGCAAGCTCAAACGGAGCCTCGGTCATATAGTAGCCGCCGCCGCGCCCGCGCTGCTGCACGATCTCATATTTGGTGTCGGGCAGGTTGTTTAAGGTATTCAGGTCATCGTAGACGCTTTTGCGCTCGGCGACGACGCCGTGCTCCTGCAATTTTTCCACCAGCTGGGGAACACTCAAGGGGTGCTTCTCGTCGGTTTCCCGGGCGAGGATCTCCAAAAGAACAAGCAGTTTGCGTTTCTGGCCTTCTTTGCGCGACATAACAGCGGCTCCTTTCCTGAGTCTGGCAGATATAGTCCTATTATACACCCTATAGGGGCGGGTGGCAAGACCGGGAACGGCTGCCTACCGGGAGGTTGTTCTTTCTTTTGGCAGCAAAAGAAAGAACCAAAGAAAACTGCCG
>OIDL01000212.1_pt1 | contig 31035 bp, 30 predicted proteins | sample 1581611 | NCBI WGS metagenome assembly OIDL01 (sample SAMEA3882516, study PRJEB24775) | human gut metagenome | biome: human-associated habitat; feature: intestine environment; material: feces | place: Netherlands | collected 2009/2010 | reverse complement strand
CCCAACGGGGCAGGCAAATCCACCACGTTAAAAATGATCCTGGGCCTCGTCCGCCCCACGGCGGGAGAAATCACCGTGTTTGGCAAGCCCATGAACGGAGCAAACCGCCTGACCGTTTTACAGCAGGTAGGCAGTCTCATCGAAAGCCCCAGCTACTACGGGCATCTGACCGGGGAAGAAAATCTCCGCGTTGTGCAGGCCTTGCGGGGCTTGCCCCGCTCGGACGTTTCCCAGGTCTTAGACCTCGTGCGGCTGACCGGCCAGGGGAAGAAGCAGACCGCGCACTATTCCTTAGGCATGAAACAGCGTCTTGGCATTGCCGCTGCAATCATGGAACATCCTAGAATATTGCTACTTGATGAGCCTACCAATGCGCTAGATGCTGGTGGGATTGAGATGATAAAGGAGATTGTACAGAAAAGGAAGGCCGAGGGTTCTTTGATTATTATTACCTGTCATGATGCATCTATACTGGAGACTCTTTCTGATGAAATCTATGTTCTCGAGGAAGGAAAAGTTGTAGATCATGTGGCTTGTGCTTCAAGGGGAGGGGTTGAAATATCCTAATGCTAGATCTGAAATAGAAAATCAAGAATCAACAAAGATTAAGTCAGAGGCTTGGGCTACCTCTATATGTTGTTCCGCCGTAGCCCCCAAATAGGCCAAGGCTCTTTTGCCATAACTACGCGTCTAGGGTGTAGGACTGACAGTAATCAGAATTAGCGTTAAAAGGTTTCTATCCTTAAGACAAATTTTGCCGTAATGTGTTGGATTGAACAGTGACGCGTTTTATCACTTTGATGCCTTAGATTACAGTGGAAAGGAATAGTCATAAACATGAAGAAGATATTAACTACAGTTGCAGCATTATTACTAATCAGCATCTTGGGGGTTCGCATATGGTATGTTAACTCAAGTGTCATAACTATACCAGTAGAAACATAAGGTCGGTGAATGGGTAGAACTGGATGGTGCTTTTCAAGATGTAAGCTACGAAAACACAGATGGGTATTCCCTGCGAGTAAAAAGTGCTGCAATTAAATCGTATTCTGATTTTGTAAGGGAATACGGCGAATCTGAGGATTATATGGAAGAAGATATTCGTCCAGAACTCGTGCTTGATGTTGAATTTGAGTTTTCCAATAAAGGTAATACTGAAGGACAAATAGAACTGTTCCAATATTTTGTCGAGGGAAGATATTTTACGATGGTTCCTAACTCTAGTCTTTGGTTCCTCACAGTACCCAAAGGAGAGGGGCAGATGGGGTTTGTTTTAGATCAAGATACGAGCTTTGAATTTCATGTTCCTTATATTTTCCGTCAAATGGGCTCTGTCGAACTCACAGGAGAAAAAATTCATATTATAGCTTCTAGGGCACCCGTTAAAAAAATGATCGAGATACAATTATAGGCGCAAGGAGTGTTAAGAAGAATACAATTTCTTAAAAAAATAGTCAGCATGGAGATAAAAGATGAAAATAACTATCAACTCGAGATCGAAAACACCAATGAAAAGACATACTTTTCTGTAATCATATCTGTCAATTACTTGTAAAATCCCAGTGCATCCATCCGCTCTCCATCCCGCCGCACCTCAAAATGCAGGTGATTGCCGGTGGAGCTTCCTGTAGTGCCCACATAGGCGATAACCTCGCCCTGTTTTACCTGCTGTCCTTCTGTTACACAAATTGAGGAACAGTGGGCGTAGAGAGTCTCAAAGGAATCAGCATGTCCGATCTTAACGTGATAGCCGTAGCTGCCACCCCAAGAGTCAGTTCCGTTTGCAACCGAGACCGTTCCGTCTGCGGCAGCAAGAATGGGCGTGCCTCCGGGAGCCGCAATATCGGTACCACCATGATAGGCGACTTCGCCGGTGAAAGGATCCTCCCGATAGCCGAATAAAGACGTGATCGTGTAGCTCTGCGGAAGCGGCCACTGGAAAATGCCGATCCCTTCCCAATCCGTGTTGGGATCCATGATCTCCCCTCCGCCGCCGACAAAGCCGCCGAGAAGCTCTGCCCATAAATTTTTATTCTCCGGCTCTGACATTAAGGAAAGATATTCGTTCTGTCGGAAATTGAAGTTGTACTGTCGGGCCATTTCCTCCGGCGTTTTGTGGGTAATGCTAATCTCCAAAATGGTTTCGGGTACCGTTTCTGTACGGGTAATTTCCTTACCGTTCTCATCCACTTCGGTTATCTCGACCTCGCGCTTCTCCGTTCGTGTGCCGGAGCTTATTGCATTCATTTCCCACATGATATTCCGCAGTTCATCAAGCTGGGCGTCATCCAAAGAGGCAACCTGTACACCGTCTTCAGCACCGGTCATCTTGGCGGAAAATACGGCAAGAATATCCTCCCAGTTGATAGAGAGCACTCCGTCGTTGGAGGTGATCTCCTGCCGGTCGTGAGGGGTGGCTGCTTCGATCTCCTGCATATGTGCCATATATTCTTCGTTTAGGGTGGATACCGCCTGCGTTACGCTGGTACCGGTTCCGGTAGGATCGGAGCTGAAAAACAGCCCAAAACAGGATCCGGAAACCATAGCGATCAAACAAATCAACAGGATAATCAGCACCGCGACCCAGCCCCCGGCAGCGATGGCGGAAATCAAGCCCTTTACTGTTGCAATGGTCGCCTTGACGGCTGCTTTTGCCCCGGTTGCCGCCGACTTTGCAGTAGCTTTGGCGGCCTGTGCTGTTTTCTGCGTGGCTTTTGCCGCAGCCTTTGCTGTTTGCTGTGTGGTTTTCGCAGTTCGTTGAGCCGTCTTAATTCCCTTAGTGCTCTGCTTTACACTTTTCATGGAACGGCTGGCGTTTTTTACTGCCTTTTGAGGTTTTCCCTTGATCGATTTGACCGACGTATTCTTTGTCCGTATTTTAGAAGCTGTATTCTTGACAGTTTTCACTGTGCTGCCACCAGCATTTTTGGCTTCTGAAAAGGGACGGGATATTTCCCGCTTTTCCTTGATTCTTCGGATCGTGGTCTGCGCCAGCTTTTTTTCACCTTGATATGTCAGCTCTGCTCCCCTCTTTACGGTGGTTTCAATGCCAGACAGCATCTGCTCTCCGGCATGGTTTGCCGGATCATTAGAGGACTCCCCGCGCTGACTTGCAAAGGGCGTTTCTTTTAATTCTGTGACAGATTTCCCCTTGGATTTCAGCCATAGATCCTTCATGGCAGTTTTGGGAACTTTAGCGGCTTCATTCATCAGCTTCGGCTTTCTGTCCTCCGTCTTGGTCTTGATTTCTTTCAATGGCATACCTCCTGTAAAAAAGATTGCAGAGCGCCCAAGGCGGTCCCCTGCAGGAATTAGTTTTATCTATGGTTATCCCCCTCTCATCGCTTCATCCGGCTTGGTGGTCATCAGCTGATACAGACGAGTGTTTCGGGGAAAGCTGTTTTCAAATGGGACAATGTTTCCGGCGCAGCGGATGAGGCCGCAGCCAGCCGCCACATTGGTGATGTAGGAAAGTTGGGTATCGGAAATATGAAGAAGCTCAGCCAGCTCATCCCGGTCGGTGGCGGATTGATTCAAGATGATGAGGAACTCCGAGTTTGCCAGCATGAGGCGGGCGGTATCGGAACGGAGCAGTTCCTCTACGTTCTGCGTCAGCCCCGTTACCAGACCATTGTATTTTCGGATCCGTTTCCACATACGATAGAAGAAATCGGCACTGTACTGATAGCGGAACAGGAGATAAAATTCATCCGCGAACACCCACGTGGTTTTGCCTCGCTTCCAGTTCTGAATGACCCGGTTGAAGATAGCATCCAAGGTGACCAGCATACCGATGGGCATGAGCTGCTCACCCAGTTCCCGGATATCATAGGCGATGATCCGTGCTTTGGTATCCACGTTGGTGTGCTGGGCAAAGGTGTTGAGGCTGCCGGTGATGAAGAGCTCCGAAGAGAGCGCCAGACCTCTGGCTTCCGGCTCCGGCTGTTTTAACAGGGAATGGTACAGATCCTTTAGAGTAGGCGGCTCACTCTCGTAGTTGCTGACAATGTACTCCCGGTACACATCATAGGTGCAGCGGTCGAGAATGGACTTTTCCTTGGCGCTTACATTTCCGGCTCCCACCAGCTGCTCGAACAGGGAGAGGATGAATTCAGATTTCTCAATCAGCGGATTTCGCTCGTCGCCATAGGCTTTGTCCATATCCATGGCATTTAGATGGGTATCCGAAGAAGCGGAAACCCGAATGACCTCGCCACCGAGTGCCTCCACCAAAAAGCCGAACTCAGACTCCGGGTCCAGAATAAGGATATCATCGTTTGTAGACAGGGCAATGCTGACAATTTCCTCCTTGGCGGAGAAGGATTTGCCGGAACCGCTGACGCCCAGACGGAAGCTGTTTCCGTTAAGGAGCTTGCGGCGGTCAGCCACAATCATGTTTTTGGAAACGGTGTTCTGCCCATAATAGATGCCCCCGGCCTGCATGATCTCCTGTGCCCGGAAGGGAATCAGCACAGCGGTGCTCTCGGTGGTGAGGGTTCTCAGCGCCTGAATTTTTCGCAGGCCATACGGGAGAACCGTATCCAGCCCGTCCTTCTGCTGCCAGCGGAGAACGCTCATCTGGCACAGGTGTTTCCGGGCTGTGGTGAGGATGGTTTCGGTGTCTGAGTCGAGTTGCTCCCTGGTATCGGCCAGATGGACCAAGGTCACAAGGCCGTACATCATCCTCTGATCTCGATTGGTCAGGTCCTCCAGCATCTCCGTGGTTTCTTTTCGCTGCTGTTCCATGTCGTAAGGCAGAACAGCGGAGAAGTTTTTGGCGGCATTCTGCTTCCGCTGCCAGTTTGCCGCATTCGTTTCCACACCCAGAAGCTTGTTCTGAATTTCCCGCACCGCTTCGTCTGTGGGAACCGGCAGGATGTCAATGGAGAGCATGAGACTGCGATCCATATCGCAGAGCTCGGCGATCATGGAATCCTTGATGTAGCTGGCGTATCCCTGCAGGTAAAGCACCCGGCCCCAGCGGTCGTTCAGGCGAAAGTGGTCTTTCTGAAATTCCATAGAATCCGGACACAGCCAATCCTTGAAGCTGTGTCCTTTTTTCATCTGCTCTTTTAGATTGAAGGGAAAGGCGGCTGGCTCGTCCGCCTTGAAAAAATCCCGAAACACCCGCAAGCGGGTTTCGGCGTCCAGCTCTCGGCAAATGGAGGAGAGCTGGGAAAGATGCGTGATGAGGTCAGTGCCCACGCGGGAAAAATAGGTACGGGCCTCGTCAATGTTTCGCTTCGCCACCGTAACGGTGATGTAGCGATCCTGCACCACGCTGTTGTTGGTACCGCTGACCTTGGAGAGCAGCATCTCATTGTACTCTTTTCGGAAATGATCCAGCCCGTCCTCTTTCATGGGAAGCAGCAGGGAGCTTTCAAACTCCGCTTTATTGATACGCCGGTTATTGATCGTGATCTTTGCGGAAGCGCCGGAGTCCAGCGCGTTAAGAAACTCCGAGTAATCCAGAAACATCGCCGTCTTATCTTCCTTTCCGGCGATGCTGTAATTGATATCGGTAAAGGAGAAGGTTTTGGAAAACCGACTCCCGATTTGGAAAATTCCATCCGGCCAAATACGCTGGATGGGAATGGCGTCCTGTACGGACTTGGGAATGGTGAATTTCTCTTTTTCTAATTTTGTTGCTTTGGAAAGCGTTTTGACTATAGGCATCCTTCCTTTTCTGAGAGATTTTGAGGATTACTGTTCTATGTGGCTCTTTCGCCTGCGGGAAGATTTTGCCCCCTCCGCTATAGCGCCCTTCATCGCTTCATAGTAGAAGCAGTCGGATTTGAATATCAGCTTCTTTGGATACAGGAATTCCGATTTCAGCCAAGCCCAGGCCAGCTTTTCCGCTGTCATGCCGTGGTATTTGAAAAAACCACAGGCCGCAAAGGGGGCCGCTCCGAGGATGCACATCCAACCGATTTCCTCGTTTCCGACCATAGGACGAAAGACGAAGTACAGCCCTAGCGCGACGCCGACCGCCAGCAGGGAACAGATAAACTGCCGGGCAGACAGCCCGAAAAATATTGATTCCTGATAATCCCGAATTTCCTTTGGTACCTTTACTTCTATATTATCTCACTCCTTCCGGCTTACAGTCCCAATAGCTCTTTAACGATTCGGTCGCTCATCCGCACAGCTCCGACTAAAACGAGCAAATTGAAGATGAGTTCACCTACATAGCTCCATACGGCGGTCACCACAGACACATCGGGATCAATCGCAGGCGGTGAAGCTGCCATGGCAGAGAAGATGATGCAAGCCAGTGCAATGACGGCTCCTTCCAAACACACTCCGGCATAGGAACGCAGGAAGTTTCTTCCTATATTGCTGGTAGGTTCTCCGGCAAAGCTGGACATGGGTATGGGTGCAAGCGCCGTATACATATAGAGCTTGAACATACGGGAATAGACGGTTAAAATCATAACAAAGGACAGGACTGTAATGAACAGACCACCCAGCAAGGTGACTGCCCATAAGGGAATACTGTCCCAAAATCCCACTTGGTCGATCTTATCGATGATTTCCTGCGGGAGTGCAGCGTCGCTGTTCCCCGACAATCCGGATCTTGTGATGATCGTGGAGACCATTCCCTGAATGATTTGAAAAATCGCCAGCATGAGATCGAGACCATACGTTACAGCGGCCTTGGCCAAAGCGAAGCGGATAAACAATTTGAATGCGTGTTCCGGGCGCTTCAAATCAGCTGCGCTCGAACAGGTCTTGACCACACCGACGGCAAAAAACAATACCAGCAGTCCGAATCCGATGGCTTTGAGGGCTCCGTTAATGTCCAGCATGACCTGCCAGATTCCGCCGCCTTTGAAATCAGCGGGATCTTGGGTGAGCAGGGTCCAGATTTCTTCCAGCTTAGAGTTCCAGGTACCCAGCGCTGAGTTTAAGTTATCTATGATCCAGTTTCCGGCTGGTCGCCTCCTTTTCAATAAATTGAAGGAGGCGCTCTGGATAGAACGCCCCCTTGAGTGATGAACAGGGCATCAAGCGGTGATCAAGTCGAGGATCTCCTTCGCAAAGGTAACAACCAGCCCGCCAGCCAGTGTCAAGAAGCCCTGCGAACGCTGAGAGGGGTCATGACTCTGGAAGGAAAGGCCCACCTGTACTACACCCCAGCCTAACAAGATCAGACCGATGGCGCGGATCAAAGAAAAAATGAAGGTAGAGAGATTATTTACGACTGCCAGTGGGTCATCGGCAGCAAAGGCAGCTGTAGAAAGGCAGCAAATGTACAGTACGACAGCGATGTAAGTGAAAAAACAAAAGCGCCCCTTTCTGCCGAGAGAGCGCGTGTGCTGGGGCCTGTGATCCACCTTGGATGTTTTCTTAAAAGTAATCTTGGATTTCTTCAGTAGCATTCCTCCAATTCAATATGTGTTAATTTACGATTTCATAAAATCATCCGGGTCTAAAAGTTCAAACTCGTCATACCGTTCCGGCGAGTAGTCGAGGTCATCTGCGGCGCTCTTTGCCAGCGTGTAGTCGTAGGGCGCGGCGCCGCCGTCCTCTGTCAGCCGGATGTTCGGATGGCGCATGAGGTCATATTTGTCGTCCAGCATGGGGCGTTCCCCTCGGACAAACAAAATCGCCTTGCGGTTATCCAGCATGCGAACCTCGTCGGGCGTTAAGAGCTCTCGACCCGCTTGCTGATCGTTCACGCTGAAACTGCCGCCTCGCCCGCGGCTGCGGCCATAGGTGTTGGTATCGAGCGTTTCTTTTCCCATGAGTTCGGAAACGTATTTGTGGGTCTCCTTTTCGTTGCCGCCGAGATAGAGAAACTCGTCGCACAGGCCGACCAGCGATTCCCACTGCTCCTTGAACAGCGCCTTGATCTGCGCCATATTCTGCGCGATATAGCTGCAGAAGATATTGCGGCTTCGCATTGTGGAAAGCCAGGGCAAAAAGTTGTCCGTGGGCAGGGCGATGTTCGGCGCTTCGTCGATGAGCAAGTGAACCGGCACCGGCAGCCGGCCTTTGTATTTCCGGTCGGCTACAAAATACAGCGTCTGGATGAGCTGCCCGTAAATCATCCCCACAAGGTAATTGAGGGATTTATCCGAGTCCGGGATGCAGCAGAACAGGGCCACTTTTTTCTCGCCCATTTCCTCCAGATGAAGGTCGTCGGTGTAGGTAAGCCTTGCAATCTGCGGCAGGTTAAAAGCCGACAGCCGGACGCCGACGCTGATTAAGATGGATTTCAGCGTTTTGCCGGCGCCCATCTTAAAGATGTGGTACTGCTTGACAGCGATACTCTCCGGATCCCGCATCTCTAAACGGGCGAACAGGACGTCCAGAGGAGACTCGTATTCCTCATCTTCCTCCCGTACTTCCGCGGCGGCCAGCATCTCCATCACCGTGGCTAAGTTCTGTTCTTCCGGCGGCGCTTCATGCATGAGGTATAGGACCAAGGCCTGCAGAAGCGCCGTTTCCGATTTGGTCCAGAAGGGATCCGAACTCTGCGCCCCGGGCGGTGTGGTGGACTGAATGAGGGTTTCGATTAGGCGCAGCACGTCCTTGTCGTCCCGCACATAGGCTAATGGATTGTAGCAGAAGGAGGCGTCGGGGGTTAACAAGTCAAACACCCGCACCTCATAGCCGTTGGATTTCAGCGCTCCGCCTGTTTTGCGCAGGATTTCGGATTTTGGATCGCAGACGACCAGCGAACACGTCCCGCAGTTGAGCACATTGGGAATGGCGTAGGAGCGGCTTTTGCCCGCGCCGGATCCGCCGATGACCAACACGTTGGTGTTGCGTTTGTGCTTGTGGCCGTCCATCCCCATCTGGAAATGCTGGGTCAAAATGAGGTTTTGTTTAGGATTTTTCTTGTCCCGGTACCGCTTGGCGATCCTGCACACGTTGCCCCACCTGGCGGAACCGTGCTCCGAACCCCTGCGGTAATGCTTGCGGTTGGCGGTTGCGGCAAGGGCGACAACCGCATATCCCAGCGTGAAGAACAACAGGCAGCGGGCGGAGTATTTCGTCCAGTGAACAGAAAAGGGGCTGTTCATGGAGGCAGAGAGCTTTTCCAGCAGATCCACAAGGTTCATCCCGTCGCGCCAGCTTCCGGCGACCAACAGGGCGGCCCACCAGACGATGGGCAAAGGCAGGAGCCATACCCACCAGAAATTTTTTTCTGTAGCTATCCCGCTGAAGAGGCACCCACCCTTTCTTCACAGCAGAAAGATAAAACAATGCAGACGGTCTTGTCGGTTACTCCCCTCCTTTTTCAATAAAACAAAAAAATCCCGGAGTCGACGGGAGAAAAATCCCAAAGACTCCGGGCAAAGATCGTTGTTACACTTTATATCGTTCAGGTACACGCCGGTATTTTGCGCGGATGAGCTTTATGAGAAGACGGTCAATGCCGCCGCAGCTTCGATCAGCCGCAAGATAGGCGTTTCGCATCCCGTTCAGGGACAGCGTGGCGTACTGGTGTTCTTCGTCGCTCAGGTACAGCTTGCGCTTTGGAGCAGCGAGGGTTTTGTTCATAAGTGCCTGCAGTTTTTCGAACACTTCCAGGCCGATAGATCCCCGCGCGCTTTGAAGTGCTTTGACCAGTATGTTCTGGTCCCCGTAGGTCATTTTCACCAACCGCTGCCTTGTCATGGCGATTCCCTTCCTTCCGGCATTTAACCTTATTTTACTTTAATATAGCACAACAGCCTGCGAAAAGCTACTGCACAAAAGAAAACAAACGGAAAACATTCATCGATCCGGCGCGTTCTCTGTTTTTGCTTTCGGCGCCTTGGCAGGCTTGGGCGCTGCGACGGAGAATTCATCCGGCTGGATGGCCTGCTCCAGATCCCGGAAGGTCCTCTGGATATCCCAGTTGATGGAATAGGCGGCCCGTTTAACGTCGCCCAAAAAGCCGCGCTTATCGTCCGCGCTCATTTCCGTATAGCTTTGGCACACCTTGTCAAAATGGAACGCAGAGGTATCAAGGCCGAATTTCTGCGCAACCACATACGCTGCGCAGTAAGCCTGAGCCGCATACGCCTGCCGATAGTAACCACTGCCCACCGCGTCAAAGCCGGCGTGGGCCTGCTCGCGGGCGATGGCGCAGATGGTGGCGGTTTCATCCATCCCATTGCGGACAAAAATGGTGCGCTGTCTCGGCACATACTGCGCCTGCACCCCTTGAGGAAGCTGGTCGGAAATCACCAGCGGGACCGGACTGTTTTCTATCATGGCGGCGATAACCTCTTCGGGCGGATGCTGCTGAGGCGGCAGGGGCTGCGGCCCTCTGGTCTGAGCGATGTCGTAGGCTTTGGTGATGGTGGAGCCGATCCCTCTGGTTCCATCCTCTTTGGTATATTCCTGATCCGCATAGAAGGTATATCCTTTCTCACCGGAACGGATGGAGCGCCCGGCTTCCTTCCATTTGTCGAAGGTGCGGGGATGGGTGATTTCAGGATTCTGCGCATAGAGAAGTAGCAGATTGCTGGTTTTCTGCGGGGTGCAGTCCGCCATGAAATGGAGGAATCCCCTCAGGGAATCGTCATCCTTGAACACTGACTCGGCCTGTGCGCTAACTCTCGACCAGACTTCCTCACGTTCAGCCTGCTTCATAGCGGCATATTCTTCCTTGGTGTACTGCTGTTCCGGCTGAGGCAGGACTTCCTGCTTTCTGCCAATCAAACTGGATAAATCGATAGGGCATTACCTTCCTTTCTGTTTTTCCTTTTTCTTCTGCTTGAAACGACCGGGGGTAGGATTCTGGTGTTCCTGCTGCTTGGATTTCCCTGTTTTCTTCTCTGCCTGCTCCTGCCGGATTTCCTGCAGCTGCTTTTTCACCGAGGGCTTATGCTCCGGCTCTTTAGGACTTGTTAAGCCGAACGAAGAGCTTTTGCTGGGCGAGGAAGGCTCGGACGGACTCTTTTCCGCTGCCGGGGGATTTGATTCCTTCTCCCGGCCAGAAGTAAAATTTTCGGCGGCATCCTGCTGAGGCGGGCCGATATTGAAATCGTCCTCAAAGCCGCCCACCTCGAATTCCACTTCGCCCTGCTCGGTTTTGACGGTTTCCGTCTTGCCGGGGGCCAGGGCTGCGGGAGCCTGTTTTTCCTGCTCCTGTACGCTGGAGATGGTGGCTTCGCCGGCCTGCGCCTTAACTGCGTCAAGACCGAGATTGTCAAAAATACGCTGGACTTTGGAGGCGTCGTCCGCGAATACCACCACTTCGACACGGTCGGCCTTTTGCTTATTCCGAATGGGGACGTATAGCAGGCCGTGCGTTTTGGCTTCTGTGGCGAACTCCCTCATATGTTCCGTGGGAATGTTAAAGAATTTGAATGGACGCTGTTCCCGAAGCATGCGCACAAGCCTCGTCTTGCCGTGGGTTTTCTTCTGGTCCTTCAGTACGGCATAGACAAACAGCGCAAAGTTTTTCGCCGCCATACCCGACAGCCTGAGCGCCATTTCTGTGCCTTCAAGTGTAAACCGAACAATCTGGTCGGCTGGATCGCTTCCGTAGTTCAGTCAATTCACCTTCCTTTCTGATTATCCCGATTGCGGGCTTCTTTCTGCGGATCTTCTTTTTTCTGCTGTTCTTCCAATCGCGCCGATTGCAGCCGCTGTTCCATCTCTATCGAATGGATTTCGATGTTCCGGCACAGCTTGACCGTGTGCCGCAGCTTTTTCAGCTGCGCTGTGCATACACCGATTTGCGGGGATTTTGGTTCATAGCGGTAGAGCTTCTGGCGCTGCTTTATCAGCACGGCGATTTCATCTTCCGCTTTCTGCCGGATGGCGGCAAGCTGCCTGCGGTCCGCGATGTGATTTTTGAAGATGAATTCCGCCTGCTGGATTCGTCGATCCAGCTTGCGGATATCCTCACGCACAGCGTAACTTATGTACCGTGGCTTTTTCGGCAGTGCGCCCACCTTGTATAAATAGGAAAAGTAGAGCGCCCGCAGGCCGGTGCGCCTGCGGTGGGGCTTTTTTCCGGAAAGGAGAAGGCGCCGGCGGACCGGCGTCTGTTCTTTCCCAGCCCGGTGGGCAGGCTTGGGGTAAAGGATGCGACGCTGGAGGGTTTCCGGGGTGTACCGCATTCCCAGAGTCTTGAACCGCACGGTGCGCCCGCTGCCCGGCAGAATCAGCGTGGGGTGCTTCCTGTCAAAGCGAAAAGCATAACCCTGCCGCTCCAAAATCCGCAGAAACTGCTTCCACGTGAGAGCAACTGCAACGGCGGCGTCCAAGTCCTGCTGAATGGGTGTTTTCCATGTGGGCGCTCCGTTTTGTTCGGCCAGCCACTGCGCGTAGGGGCGGACGACCTGCTCCGATTTCTTCGTGCAGATGATGGATAGACGGTGCTCTGCGCAAAGCGCATCGGAAATCCGACGCACCTCAGTGATATAGCTTTTCGCATTGCTGCGGTATTTTTTGCCGTCTTTTACGGACACGGAGTTCCACACAATGTGATTGTGTATGCATTTGGTGTTCAAATGCGTGCTGATCACCGCCTGAAAATTCCCATGTAGAAGCCGATCTGCAAATTCCAGCCCGATCTGATGCGCCAGCTCCGGCGTCACTTCACTGGCGGCGAAGCTCTGCACCAGGTGGAATCCCTGCACGCCTTTTTCCTTATGCCACATGGCTTTGACGCGGCACATGTCTTCAAAAGCCGTTTCGCAAGTGCAACCGCAGGCGGAAGCGAACAGATCCTGCTCGCTTTTATCTTCGTTGCGCGCTTTATGAAGCGCACTTTTCAGAGAGTTCTCGTTCGCCCTGCGGGAACACTTTTTCTCATCGAGCGCATAGTCGATGGCGTTGTTGAGGCGGTGGACGGGGATAACGCTGGTATATGCTATGGCGCTTTTCTCCTTTCTGCGTTTTAAGCGCGGGCACCTTGGACGGATTCATGTCCTGGCTATGTGCGCGAATTGCATCCAACCGCAGGTTGGCTACCAGTTCTCCTTTACTTCTTCCCAAACCTTACGGACAAGCTTCGTCATTTCCTCAATGCTCTGCGGACCGGCCTCCCCATAGGTGTTGGCTACCCTGGCGAGCTGGTTTGCGTTGTTGCAGAGCCCGGCCACCTTGTGGAGCAGATCTGCGTGGTGGTCGCAGGGCCTTGCCCGCAATTCTGCGCCCATGATGAGGGAACGCAGGAATTCCTCGCGCGGCAGGCCGCTCGTTTTCACCTGCGCCTCCAGATGCGCCAACTCCTTTTTGTTGAGATGGAGGGGGATGATGTGATTTCGTTTTCTCATTTTGGGACTCCTTTTTATCGCTCCGGTTCATTCCGTTTTGTGAAATTCTGTTTTCGTTCTTTCTGTTTCTTGCTCAGTTATTTCACTTCTTTCCGAGTTTAATTGAAGGCGGCTGCCGAGTGGGTCGGGGGGCCCCCCAGAACGCGTTTGGATATCCAAACGCTATGCTTGCAAAACCAGTCACCGGCTGACAAAGAAGAAACGGCATGGAATCAGAGACGGTCGTTCTCATTCGCTTCCTTGATTTTGGCAAGGCCGTCAAGGGTGGTACATATAATGTTTTTCTTTTCGGCGGCTCCAATTTCGGCAGACATACTGTTGCTGATTTCGCTTCCGCACACTACGAGCATACGGCACCGGCCCAGCTTCTGGTGGGCGATGCTGTGGAAATCCCTCTTTTCATCGGCGTTGTCCGGCTGAAGGTACTGGGCCTCGCTCAGTTTCGGACAGATGGGAACGTATCCGAGTTCGTAAACCTTGCGGCAGTAGCGTCGGAGCAGACGAGGCGCGGCTTCGGCGTCGGCGCAGATATAGGCAAATGCTTTTTCCATGATGTTTTTCCTTTCTATTCTATAAATACTGTAAGCGGCAGAGCCGGACGTCCACATGGACTTCCAGCTCCGTCGCCGGATTCTTTACTGGACATCCAAATGGATGACCGGAATTATTCGGCGGCGATATCCAATTCGGCGTGGGATTCCAATGCAAAACGAACCCGGTCGGAACCCAGTTTGTAATAGGCGTCGGTAACTTCGACGCCTACGGCTTCGTATCCTTCCAGTCTGGCGGCGAGGACGGTGGTTCCGGCTCCGCAAAAAGGATCGAGAATGCGCCCGCCCGGCACGCAGATTTTGACCAGATCCCGCATAAGCTGCAGAGGTTTCTCCGTGACGTGGATGCGGTTCTGCGGATTGGCGTAGCGGAATACGCCCGGCAGGCAGCCCACCGGGCGGTTCACCGGCATGGGGCCGTTGGATCCCCACACGACATATTCGCTCTGCTGGCGGAAACGTCCCTTTTGCGGGCGGCTGGTCATCTTATCCCAAACCACCGAGCCGCGCCAGATCCATCCGGCCCACTGCAGAGCGTCGGTGATGGACGGATACTGCCGCCAGTCGATAAACAGACAGATGGGCGCTCCCGGTTTGCAGGCTTTGCGCGCGTCGGACAACCATTCGGCCATCCATCTTGTCCAGCTTCTCTGGTCCCGGTTATCCCCGTCGAAATCCGGCAGGGCGTTTTTTGGATCCATGCTGCTGTATTTTTGGTTGGTGGTGCGGTTTTTCTCCGAGGGCTTCCAGCCGCCTGAAGCGTAGGGCGGGTCAGTGATGAGCGCATTGAACACCTGCGGCTTGAATGCCCGGATGATCTGCAGCGTGTCGCCGTGCAGGATGCTCCATCCGTCCCCATCGCAGTGCTCGATCGGCAGCATGGATTCATCTATGATTTGTGTCAGTTCGTTTGTATTGGTCAGAGACATCATCCTTTCTGTTATCGCTCCATATCAGAGCGCGTTTTCGGTTTTGTCGGTGTTTTCTCCGACAATTCGGTTTGCACATATTCGCTGATAATGTTGAGGGCACTGTAATAATCTACGGAACGGAAGACACGATTTGTCATCTCTTTTGCCTGTTCCTGCTGACCGTTTTCCCGCAGCAGACGGGATGCCCGTCCGAGGATCGCGAAGATATTCCCGTCTTCGCCGATCAGCTTCATCGTTGGACGCTTGGGAACAGGCGGCTTTTTTACAGATTCTTCAGACTGTACCGACACCACTTCAAAAGCGAAATGCTCTGCGTTCCAAAAATGGACATTCAAAACTCCATTGCTGATCTGGATTGCCTGCTGCTCGAAGCCTTCGCCCCAACCATCGGAAAACTGGCCTTTAAGATATTCCAGCAGATCTTCCATTTCCGGTGCGGTGAGAGATTCCCGAAGCTTCACCGTGGTACAGCCCATGAGCACCCCATTCTGGATTTCCACCGAGGGAACGGCACTCATTACCTTTGCCTTAATATCGGGATTGCGACTCTCATCGAAATACAGCATCAGATTTCCGCCGTCATCTCCATTGCGCTGTTCCACGGCTTCCTGGATACTGTCCGCATAGTAGGACATGTCGCTTCCGGTGAATAGCGTGGGATAATCGACAGTCCCATTGTTCCAACCAAATTCGTCCACATCGTTTTCGTAAAAATCCCCGGTCAGCGGGGAATAAAATTTCAGCATGCTTGGTTTTTCTTTTATTGCAAACGCTCCTTTCTAACGGGAACAGGCCTCCCTTTGACGGGCAGCACGTTCCTCATACTTTTCTTTTGCCAAATCGGCGTAATCGCAGCCCTCTTTTTCCGGCAGATTCAGGATGATCCGGTATCGGCTCTGATAGAATTTCGCTATATGCTCGGCTGCCCATCGTCCCGCATAATCATTGTTGGTACAAATTTCGATTTCTTCAATTTCCGGGTGTCCGGAAAGGAAGGCTTCCAGCGCAGGCGGCACCTTGAAGGAAGAAGAACGGGTCGATTCTCCTTCTTTTGGCGCATAAATCCCGCCAAGTGAGAGCCTCCATTTATCCGCAGTTTCCTCCAGCGTCAGGTGTGCAAGAGTCTCTATGGCCGCTTCGTACACAGCAAGCCGTTTCGATTCCTTTTTAGGCGGCAGCAGGAAACAAAACCGTTTGTCACTGCCGGATACCTCTGCCTTGAATGGTTTTCCTCTTGTATAAGTACCGCGAAGAAATGCATACCGGGCAGCACCGGCTTCATCCTTGCCAACGAACACGGCATTATGGTGGTCGGCACTCTCGTAGAGGATACCGGCTTGGAAGCAGGCTTCAATCACCTTGCGGTCGATTCCGCGTTTCATAAGGTAGGCCGATACTCTGCGGTTGCTTTCCGCTGCCGGAGGAAGAACAAATCTCTTTTCCTGTTCAGGCAGGGGAGGCGGCGGAACATAGCCGGGGCTTTCTTTGCAGAGGGTCAGTACTGCATCTACGAACCGCATTTCTTCCACCTTGACGAGATAGTCGAGAGCGGACTTACCGCCAATATCCCGGCTTTTCCAATGGAAATTAGAGGTTTCTCCGTTGATTTTGAAGCTGTCATGTGTCCGGAGCTGAAATTCTCCGCGGCTGCCGGCCTTGACCAGTTCTTCGGGGCGATATCGCTGCAAAAATTCAATGGCGGTCATCTGTCTTGCTGCAAGGATTTGTTTTTTGGTTACTCCGGGCATAGGGTTCTTCCTTCTTTCTGAAATTAAATGACAGCCGCTCGCAGGGCTTTTGCCTGATCGGTTCTTTCCCACGGAAATTCTGGCTTTCCAAAATGGCCGTAAGCGGCTGTCTGCGTATATCGAGGTGTTAAAAGATCAAGCCGGGAGATAATTTCGGCTGGAGTTAATCCAAACACCAGCTTTACGGCTTCAGCCAGACAATCGTCGGCGCAGACCATGCCGGTACCGAAGGTGTCTACCTCCACCATGACCGGCTCGGCTTTTCCAATGGCATAAGCCAGTGTAATCTGACATTTTGCGCACAAGCCTGCCGCTACAAGGTTCTTAGCGATGTACCGAGCCATGTATGCACCGGAACGATCCACCTTGGTGGAATCCTTTCCAGAGAACGCACCTCCGCCGTGAGGGGCGAACACGCCGTAACTGTCCACCATGAGCTTTCGTCCGGTGAGACCGGTATCGGCCTCCGGGCCGCCAAGCACAAATCGTCCGGAAGGGTTCAGGAGGATTTTCGTATCCTCGTCCGGGGGCATGGCCTGTAATGCCGGAGTCAGCACTTTATCGGTCAGCTCCCAATAGAGCTCATCTATAGGCTTCTTCGGACTGTGCTGGGCGGAAAGAACAATGGTGTCCAGCCGCAGGGGCTTCCCATCCTCGTCATATTCCACCGTGACCTGAGCCTTTCCGTCCGGGCGCAGGCCCTGTATCATCCCAGATTTTCGGGCAAAGGTGAGGGTACCGGTGAGCCGATGAGCCAGCACAACCGGCAGCGGCATCATCTGCGGGGTTTCGGAGCAGGCATAGCCCACCATCACGCCCTGATCCCCGGCTCCCAACAGCACGGCGGAGTGATTTTCACCGAGGTTTCTTCTTCGCTCCAACGAACAGTCCACTCCGGCGGCAATATCCGGACTCTGCTTGTGGATGAGACATTGAACGGCAAACCGGGTCGGGTCATAGCCCACCTTTCGGAGAACCGAATGGGCGATCTGCGTGATGTCCGGCTCAAACAGGCTCGTGATCTCTCCGGCCACGATGATCTGCCCCTTGGTGGTCAGCACTTCGCAGGCCACACGGGAGAGGGCATCGTGGGAAAGACATTCGTCCAGTACGCTGTCGGCGATCAAATCGCACAGCTTGTCCGGATGCCCTTCCGTAACGGATTCAGCGGTATAAAATTGATTCATGATATTCTTTTGCATCACTTTACCTCCAGCGAAAAAGGCTTAAGGCTTTTTTCGATTTCCCCGTAATCCTTGAAGTTTACTTCACAGCCTAACAGGTAAGAGACCGCTTTATTCCATTCCTTTAATGAATAGTTCTCCTTGCTTTTCATACGATACAAATCTCCCAGAGCTGTCCACTTGACGTCCGGCAGCAGACGAAGGTTAGGGATAGAGGTGCGATACAGCTTGGCTAAGCAGTCTAACAGTACGATTTTTTTCAATCAATCCCTCCAGTGCAACAAAAATAGTTATCGCTCGTCACCGCTTTTTCGATGGCGAGGCTTTTTCTGAGGAACTGCTTCCTCAGGCAGTTCCTGTTGAGTACGACGGACAGCTTCCAGCACAGGAGCCGTATTGATCCTGTTCTGTCTGCATCCGCAAAGGATTCCTTCCAGATAGGATGAGGATGGCAGTGCGGGAACGTCCTTGAAGGGAGAGTTCATCGTATAAGCCATGATCTCTCGCCGGACGCCGTCCAAAGTTATCACCGTGACGGCTTCTTTTCCATACAAATAAGGGAAGCCCTCATAACGATCCAGGCGCTGTTCATCCCGCTTTGAGATCCGCCAGAGAACACCTCCCAGAGAGCTTCCTTCTTTCGGAAGAATCGTGGCGACGCCATTTCCGCCGCCGCTCATGCGAAAAGCAAGACAGTATCCTTCCAGACGAACAGGCTCCACCACTTCTGCATCGGGACAGCGGAAGGCCATCTGATTCAGATTCATGTTGGAGCCATATGCAAAATAGTGCTTTTCTTCGATTTTTATCACCTCTGTCGTTCATGGTTTCGGCGCTCCTGCAAGCTGGCATATTGAGCTTTGTCATATCGCCAAGCCCGGTCGCCGGGGAGATTCGAGAGCAGATGCTCACGCACATTCTTGTATTCCGGGCCGATGAGCCCAAGGCGCAGCAGAAAGGTACGGAAGGTAAACGCCGGGTTTTCGCTGATCTCGGTTTTCCGCATTACCGTTCGGCTTTGGTTGATGGCCTGTGCGGAAATCGCCAGAGCCAGCGTGATGTTTGCCCGTACCTTACCGGCGTGGAGCGTGCTTTCAAAGCAGCGCCATTCCAGTGTGCCCCGATAAAACACAGAATGTAGGTTTAAGGCATAGTACCGGGTCCAGTTGTAGTGTTCACCGCTGCCGTTCGCGCCTCCATACCATTCTTGCTTGAGGCGCTCCATGGTGGCGTTTTTAGGCAGCTTGCGGATTTTTTCCAGCATCGGTTCCCGTACCTTTCGGCACCAGCGCTGCACGCGGCTTTCATTGACATTTAAGGCCTTAAACAGGATATCCTCTTTGGAATACATAATGGAGAGGGCATTTTTCAAGCTCTGTGGGGTATGCTTGGATGCGTCCACATGGACGTGCATCCCACAGCTTTGATTTACCACAGCTCCGGCATGGCGAAGAGCCCGGACAACCTCCTGCAGTTTTCCCATTTCTCTGTATTCCAGTTTCGGTGAATTCATCTCCACCTTGTAGGTGTCATCGTCTATGGGAAGCTGCTGCCGCCCAACTTGATGTGAGGCATGAATACTGGAATCGTAAACAAATCGCCATATTTTCCCTTCGCCGTCGGTAATCTCCCATGGGTCGTAGGTTCTGGAAGAATTGGAATGTCGGGCGGTAGTTCCGAACAGGGAGGCCACGGCTTCCGCTGCTTCCTGGCGGGAAAGGCCGGTCATTTCGATTTCACAGCCGAAATATTGGTCTTTTAAGTCAATGGATGGCAGTCACCTCCCGATGGGCGGCGGAAAGCCTTTTCCCGATGGCCTCCACGACGGTGACAGTAACGCCGTTTCCGGCCTGCTTGTAGAGCTGAGCGTCCGACTGAATGGCCAGCACTTTCTCAATGCGGTTATCCTGCCAGCCCTGCAGCCGCAGGCACTCCTTCGGCGTGAGACGGCGGATACGGCACCCGTTCCAAACTCCGGAGGCTTCTCCTCTATGTTTGTGAAAACCACTGCTTTGCCTTGCGGTAAGACAGCGGGCGTATGAGGTGAACGCAGGATCCTCATTTATATCCACAAAACAGGGAGTCCCCTGATCACTGCTTGCGGTAAGAGTATTGGCGATCTCCCTCCCGACTCTGCCGCGCCGGATATTCCGCCGGGCATAGGCCAGACTGATGCTGTCACCGGGATACGCCATTTTGTATCCCTTTTTCGTGTTTTCCTTGATGGGTAAACCGCCTACCTCGTACAAGCCGGTTTTTCCGCCAAAACCACCTGCTTGTGCGGCGAGAGTACAGCTTACTCCTTCTGAGGAATAGACGCGGTTTCCCTGTGCTCCGGGCAGGACTTGTACAAGAGATGAGCCTGCTGTTTCGGTGAAAGGAAATATTTTTCCCCGACATCGCTCATCAAGATATCCGACAAGATACACTCTGCGGCGGGATTGGGGGACGCCAAAATCTTTGCTGTTGAGCACCTGCCATTCCAGACCATACCCCAGTCTGTCCAGCGTATGAAGGATGGCCGCAAACGTCCTGCCTCCGTCATGACTAAGCAATCCGGGAACATTTTCAAGGAGCAGATACGCAGGTCTTTTTGCCTCAGTCAGCCGGGCAATTTCAAAAAACAAGGTACCTCTCGGGTCTGCGAAGCCTCCGCGGTTTCCAGCAGTCGAAAAAGGCTGGCAGGGAAAACCTCCGCACAGGAGGTCAAAGTCGAGCATTTTGCTCGGATCGGCTTTTTTGATGTCTTCACAGAACCACTCTCCTTTGGTATCAAACAGGGCTTCATAGCTTCGGTTGGCCTTTTTATCGATTTCACAATGGCCGATACAGGTGAATCCTCCGGCACGAGTGAGTCCTTCTCGAAACCCGCCGATGCCGGAGAACAGGTCAATATATCGTATTGTCTTTCCTATCACGTTCCTTCTTTGAAAATCTGCAAACAACTAAGGGACAATCAAGCGGCATCACTCCTTTCAAATGGTAAAATGAAATATATATGAAAACAGCCTGCAGAAATCGGGATTTCCCAATCCTGCAGGCTGTTACGGGCTTTCTTATGCGTAGGTTTCTTCTTCGGGGGATTCGTCTGTTTCCTCGATATCGTCAGGCTCGGCATCTTCATCGGCTGTGGACTCCCGGCAGCCTTCTATCTGTTTCTCGTACTCATCGGCTCTGGCGGCTTCGAATTCTTCTTCGGCTTCTTCCAGCGCCTGCTCGATCAGACCGATGACGAATTCCTTTTGGGTGAGGCGGCGGTGGTAAGCTTTCTCATAGGCTTCAAGATATTCCTTCACCCTCTGAAACAATTCCTCGCTTACCTGAAATGCCAGTGTTCTTCCTTTTTCCATGACTGTGACAGCCCCTTTCTCATAATGCTCGGTGATGATAATTTCGATGAATTTGCTCATGGTGCTTTCGGTTTCCCGAATCTCCTCGCTGATCCTGTTGTGCAGTTCCAGCGGGATCTTGCAGGTAACGCCCTTGGTTTCCATGCTCCCATCGCTCCTTTTCGCTTTCTTTCCCTTTCGGGCAACACAAGCATATCGGAAAGCTGCGGATAAAGCTATTACCAGAACCAACAACCTTTCAGACGAAGCGAGGGCAGCATACGTCACAAGCGATAAAGGCTATGTCTGGGGGTATTCTTCTCCCATCAAAGAACCGAGGAATCCCATCATCTGCTCCGGGATGGTTTCCTCTTGCTGTACCGCAGGCCGGGAAGGGACAGCCTTGAGCTCTTCCCGCAAAACCCGGCGCAGGGTGATTTCCAAGACATTTGTCCTCTCGCTCTCCAAAATGGCCTGCACCAGAAAGGTGCTTTTCTGACCTTCCGGCACGGCCTGCAGGATCGCCCATGCCCGGCGGTGATCCTCATTTCGGAGGTTTGGTCGGAACATAAAAATGGGCCTGTTCATCCCCTGCTCAAACCGCCCGAGAACTGCCCCAGAATCCGTTCAAATTCTTCGGCGTTTACACGGTTGTCTATCAGGGCAAAAACTCGACACAGGCCGTCCTGTGGGCTCATATTGCCCTTGACTACCGGTGCACCTCCGCCCAGCACACGTTCCACCTGAGCATCGGTAACAGACACCCCGACATCCCGGCGAACCTGTTCCTTTGTTTCGTCGATGCATCGGATCATGCCGAGCTCCAGACTGCGGCAGGTCGAGGCATTGGGGACGCCGTATTCCAGCGTGTTTTGCAGGGTGTAGGGTTCATGGCTGTAAACAGCGATACCGGCTAGAAAAGAAAAATGCCGTGTCTCGATAGCGTAATATCCGTGGTCGATTCCGATGTTCATGGTTTTTAACATCCTTTCCTGATGATTGTTGAAAATTTAAATTTTCGCTGGTTTTGACTGAGTTTACCGGAGAGAAAAGTCTTCTTTCCCAGCCAAGTAAGTAATTTAGGGGGAGAGAGTGTGAGAGAGGGGGAAAGGCGAAAAATCGCCGCAAAAAGCGCCCCGGCAGACCTGCCGAGACGCTTCTAAAAAAGGGCGCAATACCCCCTTGTACCTTGAGGGCTTGAAATTTGCCTGTGTGGAGGATTCGTCAATCTATCTATAAAGCTGTCGGAAACTTCTACAGTTCCGACAGCGGAAGAAAAGGTATAAAAAGCAAAAAAGCGGAGCCTCTGTCTGAAAAAATCAGACGGAGCCCCGCTGCGGCGGATCTTACTGCGGTTTTCCGTTTGGACATCTATGGTAAAACGGTTTCCTGCATTTCGCTCAAAAACCCCGAAAACCCGCATAAGCACTAAAAAAATTGGGTGACATCTTTTATGTCACCCAATCATGGCTGGGCTGGCGGGATTCGAACCCACGAGGTGACGGAGTCAAAGTCCGTTGCCTTACCGCTTGGCGACAGCCCAATATTCGATACCCCAAGAGTATAGCATATTTCAGGCCGTTAGTCAAACGTTTTAAGCAAAGAAAAGCCGCGCGCAAACAGGTTTTCCTTCTGCGCACGGCTCCATATCCTTCTTTGAAATTATTCCGCTTTCAGCGTGTAGCGCTTGTACGGGCGGTCTGCAATGCCGCCGGAGATTGCCATCGTAGATTCCGTCTCCAGTGTAAGCGCGTCACCCTCAAATGTGAAGATCATTCGTCTGCCGCCTGCGGATTCCGCACAGCGAACTTCGAGCTCAAAGCGCTTGTCGCTGCGCCAGCGACCCACAGCGCCGTAGGTACGGCCGCCGAGCGTAAAGCTCGTGAAGTGGCTCTGGAGGCCGATCTCCGCCGTAAATTCGCCGTTATCCTGCTCGAAAACGAGATTTGCTTTTTCGGGCGCAAATTCAAAGCGCAGCGTCTTTGTTACACCGCCCTGCGGGGCCACAATCCACACACCGCCGATGAAATCGACAAGCCCCGGAACTTCCTCCGTAAACGCGAATTTCTTACCCTCAATCTCTTTTTCGGACCACGGGTTGCGGGAAGACAGCATCGACGTGATCTCCGCTTTTTCCAAACGCTTCTTCAAAACGTGCGCCATGGAGCTTTCCGGCAGCGTCTCCTCGTCCGTGATAGCCGGCAGCAGCGCCTCCCACGCGCAGGTCAGCTGCTCCTGCTGGTTGGAGGAGGAACTCTGCAAAATGAGCACGGTGTCTTTGTCCTCAAACACCACGCCGTACTGGCCGAACGCGCCGTCCGCGCGGAACACATGCTCCGGCACGCAGCGCCAGAACTGGAAGCCGTAGCCACAGCGCCAGTCGGGGTTATCCGCATTATTCGCCGGACTGATCGTCGAGATCTGATTTGCGCTCGCCATGTCGAACCATTCGGCGTTTAAAAGCTGCTTACCCTCCCACTTGCCGTGCCGGGAAACAAACAAAATAAAACGTGCCATGTCTTCGGTCTTCAGGCGGCTGCCCGCGCCGCCCATTTCAACGCCGTCCGGCAGGCGGAAGCACTCAATATTCTCCATGCCGAGCGGCTCAAAAAGACGCGGCGTAAGGTACTCGAACAGATTCTCACCCGTGCGGCGCTTCAGCGCGGCGCACAGCATGTTCGTGCCGGCGGTGTTGTACATAAAGCACGTGCCGGGCTTATATTTAAACTCGTGCGAAAGGAAATTCTTAATCCAATCCGGCTCGTTCACGTCGAACGTATTGATCTCCGTCTCGTGTCCGCAGGACATCGTGAGCAGATCGCGCACCGTGCAGGCAAGCAGATTTTCGCTCGGATTTTCCGGCATCTTGTCCGGGAACAGCTCGCTCAAGCGATCGTCAAGAGACAGCGCTCCCTCCTGGCACGCAAAGCCGATGGCCGTGGAGGTCAGCGCCTTTGTAAAGGAGAACATCATGTGCGGCGACGCCGGGTTATACGGCTTCCACCAGCCTTCTGCGCACACCTTGCCGTGGCGCAGCAGCATCATGCTGTGCAGTTCAAGCCCTCTGCTTTCTGCAAGATCGATAAATTTCAATATGCCTTCGGAATGAATACCCACGCTTTCCGGCGTAACTCTTTCCAATATCATAAATATAACCACCTTCCGTTTGATACTTTAATCATAGCACAGCCGCCCGCCCGTTTCCAGTAAAAAGAAAATTCCCCCCGTAAAATTCACTGTCAGAAATTTAGTGAACTTGTCACGTTCTGAAAGCCGTGCTATAATTTACCCGAAAAAGGCGGCTGCTCGGGCCGCGAAAGGAGAAAACTATGCTTTTAGATAAAGCGTCTTCAAAAGGCAAATTTGCGCTGAAAATTCTTGCCGTGTTTTTGATTTGTGCCGCGGATATGCTTTTCGCCGCATGGGTCATATACGCCGAAAAACAAAAAGGCACGCTGCTCTCCGTGCGGGCGGCTTCCTCGCACCTGCCGCAGCTCTTTGCTCAAAATCTGCTCACGTCCGCCGTGCCCGCTTTTCTTGTTTTCCTCGCGCTCGTTTTCTGCAAAAAGCGCTTTGTGCAGGCGATGCAGCTGACCGTCCCCAAAGGCAAAACAAGAAAAATCGCTGTTTTGTTGCTGTTTCTCCTACTTATCGTCACGGCCGCAGCGCTGATCGTAAAGCCGGATAAAATCACCGTGCTGTACAGCCTATTCTACTACACCGTTTTCATCGCGTTTTGTGAGGAATTCGTCGTGCGCGGCGTATGCGTGGGGCTTTTGCGGGACGAGCCCGCCGCCGTTCGCTACCTCGTGCCAAACATTCTCTTTGCCGCCATGCACGTGTTCGCCTATGCGGATTTCGGAGCGATCACCGCGTCTTACCTTGTGCGTTTTGTATGCTCACAAATGGCGGGGCTTGTCGCCATGGGCTGCCTTTTCCAATACCTCAAAGAAAAATCCGGCTCCCTGTGGATCCCCGTCCTCGTGCACGCCGTTTTAGATTACACAGCCGTGTTCGGCTTCTAAAAATTCCCCGCAGCTTCACGTCGGAAATTTCGCGAAGCTGCGGGGAAATTTTTACGAAAACACCTTTTCCGTGTTCTGCACGCGCAGGAACAGCGTTAGGATCATGCCGAGCATCATCAGGCCCGCCATGGCAAAATACAAGATGCGGATACTCGTGTTTTCCACCAGAATGCCGCCGAGGTTCTGCATTAAAATGGCACTCATCGCGTCCGTAGCGCTGATAACGCCCAGCGCCGTGGAAACGGAACGCACCTGCACAACGCCGCGCACGATCTTCAATAAGATCATCCCGAACAGCGTAGAACCGATAGCACGCAAAACTAGCATGGTCACAACCGCAACAAACGCGTTCGGCGCCGTGGCGTACAGCAAAAACTGCGCCACCATAATAGCAAACGCCAAAAGCATCAGCGTGCGCCCTGAAAAGCGATCCATAAATTTGTACGAAAACAAAATGACAGGCAGCTCAACAATCGTACTGAAAAACAGCACTGTGCCCACCGCACCCGTCGGCATGCCGAGCTCCTGCAATAAAATGGGGCTGTATGTCATATTGAGATTTGAGCAGCCCGAAAAAACAAACCCGATGATGACGAACAAAATGTACATCGGCGCACAGAGAAATGAAAACTGCTTGCCCGCCGCAGCCTTTGCCGCTTCCGTATCCGTAAACGAAATGTCGTCCGTGCCGAGGAAACCCACAATGGCCAGTACCGCCGAAACGGAGACCGAAACAAAAATCAGCCGCGGGCTCGTAAATTCCATCATGGCGCAGGCCACCTGTACGGCCGCCGCATAACCGAATGTGCCCCAAATACGAATGGTACCGTAGCGGTACTTCGTCGAGGTTGCCATGCGCTCGCTCACCGGCGAAAGCGATGAGATAAACCCCATGATGCAGCCGTTTAAAAGGAACAGCAACATCGTTTCGCGCACCAGCGCAAACAGAATGCCGAACACCGCCACGCACGCCATCATCACCGTACAGATAAGCCGCGGCTTTCGCAGCTTATCATTGATATACCCCACGATCGGGATCAGCACCACACCGAACAAGCTCGAAGCCGACATAATGAAGGACATCTCCGCTTTCGATTTGCCGATGCCCGTCAGATACATAGACAGCACCGAGGTAAACACGCCCAAGCTCCAGTAAAAGAAGAAATAGGTCAGGGCATACGCCGGGTAACTGCCACGAAACGTTCGCTTGCTTTTTTCCATCTCAATCCAACCGCCTTCCCAAAATTTAGGGCGCACGCCGCACACAATGTGCAGCCCTTCCCCTCAAGGCTTATTTACGTCCATCATACCAAATCCCCCGTTGCGTTTCAAGCTTTTTGCGCACGGAAAAGCTTTTATTTTTGCAAAGCGGTAAAGAGATACCCCCGGGCGAAAAAACGAAGCAGAATACGGTGCAGACCTTTGAAAATAAGTACAAAATAAGCAACCACGTTCTGCCTTAACTGCGAGGCGATGTTCGGGAGCACTCCCGTTTTTTCTTTTCCGACGTGACAGAAGAGCGTTTCATAAAAGTGTCAGAGAAATCTTTTTCGCCCCATGTTACTCAACTGTCGGTCGGTTGCCTGTGCAGGTGGACTATGGTATGCTAAAGAAAAGTCCTAAGGGGAGGAAAATTTATGAATTTATCAAAAATAGGACAGTTTATCAGCCGGCGCAGGATGGCCATGGGTCTTACTCAGGCTCAACTGGCCGAACGACTGAATGTAACCGATAAAGCGGTCTCTAAGTGGGAACGTGGCAAAAGCCTGCCCGACGTGACGCTTTTCAGCCGTGTGGCTGCGGAGCTGCGCGTCAGCGTTGTGGAGCTTCTCAGCGGCGAACTCATGAACGTGGTTCGCAGCAGCAATCTGGACGAAGCCGTCGATTGGGATGGAAAAGCAGCTCAGGCCACACCTCTCACCTTACGCCGGGACGATCCTGCGGATTTACTGGTTTCGCCCTACTTGTTCGGCTGCAACCTGGAGCACACTCGCTCCTGTATCTATACCGGCCTATCCGCCCAGATGGTTCGCAATCGAAAGTTCGCCGGGAAGCCCACGGCTTGCGAGGGCTGCGCCATAGAATGGTTTCCCTTGGGGGAACGTGGCGTGTTTGCCTTGGATGAACCCTACACCCGCCACGGAGAAGGCTACCACATGAAACGAACCCTCGAATGTAATTCCGTCGGTATCTTCAATCCCTACTGCGGGGAAGCTGTCGGCATGGGTCAGCATGGCATCACAATATTCCAAGGGCAACCGTATCTGTTCGGAATGGTGATTAAAGCCCAAGAATCGGTGAAGTTTACGGTTTCATTGACAGATCGAACCGGAAAGAACGTCTACTGCCGTGCCACATCTGTAGGTGGCGGCGACGATTGGACCCGTTTGGAGGTGGAGCTCACCCCGCAGGCCGCTGACCCTGATGCCGACCTGCGAATCTGCTGGGAGAATGCGGGTTATGTCTGCGTAGGAGCCGTTTCTTTGCTGCCCAAGGATCACTTCCACGGAATGCGCCGCGATGTGGTGGAAGCCATGAAAGATTTGGGCATCAAGGTGCTGCGCTGGCCGGGCGGCAATTTTGCCGGGGAATTCAACTGGATGGACGGCCTTTTGCCGGCGGATATGCGTGCGCCGTTCCAGTCTTATTTGGGCCTGGAGACTCAACCTCACACCATGGGCTACGATTTCAGCGAGATGAATACCGATGACTTTATCGCCCTGTGTCGAGAAATCGGTGCCGAGCCGTTTATCACCATCAACCCCTGTTGGAACACCCCCGATGAGAACGCCGCTTGGGTGGAATACTGCAACGGCGATGTCTCAACCCCCTACGGAAAACTCCGAGCCAATCGGGGTCACCAAGAGCCTTACAATGTGCAGTTTTGGTCATTGGGTAACGAATTCGGTTATGGTCACATGGAGGGCGACAACACTCCTGCCGGGTACTGTCAGATCGCACTGGAGAATGGCAAAAAAATGCTGGAGGCCTCACCCGGTCTCAGCCTGTGCTCCTCGGGACCCTATCCTAACAAGGAATGGGCAGAATTTTCAGCCAAGCCGCTTGCCGGGATTTCTCAGATGATTTCCCAGCACTATTATGGCTACGACCCCCATTACACCGACCTTTCCACCGTAGAGGAGGAATATAACCGGTGCATGGCTTCTGTCTCCCGGATGCGGGAGCTGATTCACCAGTCCCGGCAGTGGCTGGAGCCTTCTATACGCATTTCCATGGACGAGTGGAATGTGTGGTATGCCTGGTACCGTCCCTCCAGTGTTACCGACGGTATTTATGCGGCGCTGGTTCTGCACATGTTGATGGAAGAGGCGGAAAAAAGCGGGATAGCCCTTGCGTGTCACTTTCAGGCAATCAACGAGGGAATGCTGTGTGTGAAACCGGATCACGTGAGCTTGACAGCGCAAGGACAAGTGTTCTCCTGGATGAATCGCTGGCACATGGGTAATCGTCTGTGCTCCGCGTCTCAAGAAGCCGTTATTACCGTGGATCGAGAGGGTCGGGTGTCCGCCACGGTGGTGAACGCCGCATTTCACCGCAAAAAGCCGGTGGACTTCTCTTCCTTTGGACCTTGCAGCGAGGCGGTGCTCTTCTCCAGCGACACCGTGTTGCCTCCCTCCTCATTTACCCAGTCAAACGTTCTGGACCAAGCTGCGGGTGGAACCTTGCAAATGCCGCCGCACAGCGTTTTGTTCTTGCGCTTTTAAGAAGCAAGTTTGTATTCGAACGATCGGGGAATACGGACAAAACAGCCGGGCTGTGAAGTGTTTTCGGACTTGAACTGCGGCGAGGATGTTTCATGTTGTATCGCTTTTTTCTTGACGCAAGAGCGCTTTGCCGTTATAATGAGAAAAAGTGAAATTTAAAGGGGGGCACCACGATGGCAGACATTCGGGCATTTCATGCCATGCGGTACACAAAATCGGCGGGAGAAGCGAAAGAACTGACCTGTCCGCCGTATGACATCATCAGTGAAGCGGAGCGCGCGGCGTTTTTGGAAAGAAACCCGCACAACGTCATACGCCTGGAGCTGCCGCGCGGCGAAGAACCGTATAAGACCGCCGGCAAGACGTTGCACACGTGGCTTTCCGACGGCACTTTGCGCTGTGACAAGGACGCAGGTCTTTATATCTACGAGGAAGAATTCAAAACCGACGTAGACCATGGCGAGGTGCGCAGCCTAAAGGGCATCGTGTGCCTTGTGCGCGTGGAGGATTTTTCCGCGGGCGTTGTGCTGCCGCACGAGGAGACGCTCTCTAAGGCGAAAAAGGACCGTTTTGAGCTGATGAAGGCGACGAACTGCAACTTCAGTTCGATTTACTCTTTGTATCAGGACGAAAAGGGCGAGACGCAAAAGCGCATCGACCGCCTTTCCGCCGGCACGCCGTACTGCGAATTTTCAGACGGACTTGTCACACACCGCCTGTGGATTGTGAATGACAAGCAGGCGCTTGAAGCGTTCCGCGCCGATTTTGCGCCGCGCAAATTGTACATTGCGGACGGGCATCACCGCTATGAAACCGCAATTCATTACCGCGATTACTGCCGCGAAAACGCCGTTTGGGCGCCGGGCAGCGAATTCGTCATGATGACGCTCGTCGATATGGCACACCCGGGACTTGTGGTGTTCCCAACGCACCGCCTTGTGCGCGGCATTGAGGGCTTTTCCGCCGAAAAGGTACTTGAAAGCTGCGGGGAATACTTTCAAATCGAGACGCTTGCGGACAAAAGCGAGATTGCGCCGCGCATGAAAAATGCGTATGATGCCGGGCAAAAGGCGTTCGTATTCGTGTATAAAAACGGGGACAGAATGAACTACGCGCTGCTGATTTTGAAAGACGCGGCGGTTATGGAAGAATTTATGCCCGAAAAAAGCGAGGCCTCGCGCGGGCTGGACGTCAACGTTTTGCACACGCTCATTTTGGAGCGCGCCCTCGGGATTGATCGCGAAAATATGGCGAGTCAGAAAAACTTGACGTATACGCGCGATTTGAACGAAGCGCTTTCCACGGTTGAAAGCGACGAGATGCAGTGTGCATTTATTTTGAACCCCACGCGCGTGGAGGAGATCGGCGCGGTAGCGGCTGCGGGCGAAAAGATGCCGCAGAAGTCCACGTATTTTTACCCGAAGCTTATCACAGGGCTTGTAATGAACCATTTGGAAACGCCTGTGGAAGATTAAAATTTATTTTTAATAAGTCAAGCGCCGTGCTTTTATTCAAGCATGACGCTTGATTTTATATAGCAACACAGAAAACAATCCTTTTCAAACTATGCCGCTTTTCACGTCAAAGCAGATACCGGACGCGCCACTGTGTATTTCCGTAAAACTTTGTAACGTGTATAATTCCCCGCATTTCTCAAATACTACCCATACCGAAACTTTGAAAACAAGGGAGATTTGAGATATGAAGGCAACCGGTATCGTCAGACGTATGGATGATCTCGGGCGAGTGGTGGTGCCGAAAGAGCTGCGCCGCACCATGAAGATCAGCGAGGGCACGCCGCTTGAAATTTTCATCGACAAAGACGGCAGCATCATCTTCCGCAAATACTCGCCCGTGGGAGAACTGAACGAAAGCGCCAAAAACATGGCGGAGTGCATCTCGGCGGCAAGCGGCATCGGCACCGCCGTGTGCGACCGCGACCGCATCATCGCAACGGCAGGTATCCCGAAAAAGGATTTGCTGGATAAGCCTGTCTCCAAGCAATTGGATGAGCTGATGCGCCGCAAAAAGGCATTCATCTCCTCCGGTGAGGACACCGTTTTGGCGGCGGAGGGCGGGCTGCGCACCGCAAACGCGGCGTTCCCCATCTCCTGTGCGGGCGATTTGTGCGGCATGTTTCTGCTCATTAAAGACGAAGACGCAAAGCCCGGCGAAACGCAGGAGCATTTGCGGCTCGGCAAGCTCGCGTCCGATTTTTTAAGCCGCGAAACAGTCGAGTAACAGGGAAGCGACGAATAAAGTTTTGCTCAAGCTTTTTCAAAAGCTTGTCCGGTTCCAAGGGTGAAACC
>OIDL01000119.1_pt1 | contig 44668 bp, 34 predicted proteins | sample 1581611 | NCBI WGS metagenome assembly OIDL01 (sample SAMEA3882516, study PRJEB24775) | human gut metagenome | biome: human-associated habitat; feature: intestine environment; material: feces | place: Netherlands | collected 2009/2010 | reverse complement strand
CGCAACCACCGGCGAACAGCACACAGGCAGACAGCGAAGCGATTCTGCCGAACCGAACACAATTGGTTTTCCTAAGAGCAGTGTTTCACATGAAATATTACAAGGTGACTCTTAGAGAAAATGGTCTTCAGCGTCCGGCAAAAGGGGGTTCCACCCCTGCTTTTGCCTACCAGCGTGCTGCAATTGCCCCGTTGCCTTGTCCGAATTTGCGACTTATTTCATAAAAATAGTGGAATTGAGAATTTGTAAGTTTCAAAAACTGCAATTGCAGCAGGAAAAACAAACTGCAAAATTGAATTTGCTTCGCAAATGTGGGCTACTCGCCCACACCTCGGCAGCATTTTTGTAAAACTGCTGCACCGAAAAACTTTTCAGCTGCCTGCGGCTCGTATCTCTCCACCAAAACAAAAAAGCAGGCGGATATGCTGCTTCGCATATCCTGCCTGCTTCTTTTCTGTTCAAAAATTGGCTTATTCGGTTGCCTTCTTCTTTTTCTTCGGAATTACTTTCAGTGTTTCCACACCACGCCGCTTCTGCCACCAAACCCACAGGCTCGGTACAAAGCAGATGGAATGATAAGTACCAACCAGAATACCAACTGCCATCGGAATGGCAAAGTGCTGAATCGAATCCAATCCCATAATTGCAGATACAACTACAACTGCAACCATTGCAAACAACGTTGTCAGGGATGTTCGAATCGAACGCCGCAAGGACTGGGAAGAACTGGTGTTTACCAGGTCTTCAATATACATTCCCGGCATCTTTTCCTGATTTTCACGGATTCTGTCATAAATAACGATGGTGTCGTTGACTGCATAACCCAACAGCGTCAAAATAACTGCCATAAAGTTTGAGTCAATTTCAAAGCCCATCAGCACAACAGAACCATATGTGATGACCAGCGTTGCCAGCAAGCCGATAATTGCACAAACACCAGCTGACCAACCACTGATTTGCTTAAACCGGAATGCAATATACAGAATCAAGATGACTGCTGCAAAAATCGCTGCAACGATACATTTTGCAAAGAAGTCACTACCAGAACGTGCACTGACATCATTCGAGTCCAGCAGCTGTACATTTGCATCTGGATAACGGGACTGAATGGCATCTGTTACTTCTGCTTGCCGGTCAACCGTCAAACCTTCGTTGGAAGTAAAGGACAAGGTCAATGTCTTGCTGCCGCCGTCGAGGCTTTCGCCATCCTGTACATTCACGCTTGTTCCGATTAAATCGGTCAGTTCGGAAGAAATCGCACTCTTATCAACCGCTTCGCCCTCATAGCTATAGGTGATAATCGTACCGCCCTTAAATTCCAGTGCAATATCCACACCCGTAAAGGAAGAAGCGATCGCAATGACAACCAGGATCAGGGTCAGCAGGAAAAACAGCTTGGATTTACCGCAGAAATTCCGTACCTTGACATCCACCGGATAGTGTTTAAACTGTTTTTCTTTCTCAGCCATTTAACCCACCTCCATAGAGTTTCTTGTTCTGGAAGCATTTGAACTTGGACAAAGACATGGTCATCAGTCTGGCTGCAAACACACCCATGATAAAGTTCATAATCAAACCAACCAACAAGGTATAACCGAAGGAATAAATCACGCCTTCTGTTGTTGCACCAAAGAACTGGAACAGCGGATGCAGCAGCTTTGCACACCAGCTGTCCGGTGTTCCAAACGCACCCATCAGGATGATGGAAACGATGATACCAGTCAGGTTTCCGTCAAAGATGGCACTGAATGCACGGCTGTAACCGGACTGTAATGCACCATCCAGCGGCTTGCCTCTCCGGAGTTCTTCCCGGATTCGTTCGCCGGTGATGATATTCGCATCAACACCCATACCAATGGAAAGGATAATACCAGCGATACCCGGAATGGTCAGCGTGTTGCTGTCCATAAAGCCGAACCAGCCGGAAACAGCTGCCAACATACCAGTAATCTGTCCTATCAGGCAGAGCGATGCAACAACGCCCAGCAACCGATACAAAGCAATCATATAAATGATAATAAAGGCACAGGTGATCAATCCTGCAATCACCATAGCATTCAAAGCCCCTTCGCCCATGGTCGGGGAAATGGTCTTAAAGCTGGTGGTTTCCAATGCAAACGGCAATGCACCGGCATTGATCTTATCTGCCAGTTCCTTTGCAGATTCATATGTAAAGTTCCCGCTGATGGTTGCCTTTCCGTCGGAAATAACGGCATTAACAGACGGTGCAGAAATCATGGTGTTGTCCATCCAGATGGAAATCTGTCCATTGTCCTGATACAGAGCAGAAGTTGCATTATAAAACTTTTCCTTACCGCTGTCGTTCAGATCCAATGTTACCATCCACGTTGCTTCCTTCGTGGTATCATCCTGCGTTGCACCTGTTCCGGCACTCTTCACATCGTCACCCGTCAGTACGATCTCGCCTGCCGGCACGGTTTCGCCGTCTTCATTTGTGGTGGTTTCCGTTCCGTAGCGGAATGTCAGCTCTGCGGTTTCACCAAGTTCTTTTACGGCTTGTTCCGGATCGAAATCCGTTTCCCCTGCCTGCCATGGGAACCGAACAATAATCCGATCGCTTTTGTAGTCAACGTAGGTATCACTGTCGTTAATGCCCTGTGACACCAGTCTGGTCTTGATTTTCTCCAGTGCTGCGTCCATCTGTTCATCTGTTGCATCCACATCGCCTGCTGGCTCAAATGTAACATCTACGCCGCCCTGAATGTCGATCCCAAGACGAATATCTTTTACGCCGTGTACATAGGTCGTTGCAATATCGCCGTTTTGAGTAGACACACCGATCAGCGTTGTAATCGCAAAAATCGCAATCACAGCAAACACAAGGAAGAAAACCGGTTTTTTTACTTTTTTCACGTTTCACCCTCCTACGGTAAATCTGGATGCAGCAGCTTGCAGGCAACTGCATCCGTTTTTGTGTCGTCCACGCTGACAAGGTGGTATCGACAATTACTTATCATTGTACTACATCTTTTGCGAATAGTCAATAGGATTTCAAAAAGTTGTACAATTTTTCCGATTCCGCCATGCATTTTTCAGTGGGATTTCCAAAAATGAAATGCATCCTCAAAAAGAAGCCGCCGTCTGTGGAAAATCTGACAGCGGAAAGATTCTGTCTATTGAATTTCTGAAAAGAGTGTGTTATAATAGGTATCAATTGCAGCCAGTCTGCGAAACAATCCACAGAAAGGATGGTCTTTTTATGGTTCATATCGGAAACGACTGGGATGACCTGCTTCAGGATGCCATTCAATCCGAATCCTATCAGCACTTGCGGCAGTTCCTCATTCAGGAATACCGCACTCATACCATCTATCCCAATATGTACGACATTTTCAATGCGTTTCAATATACGCCGTATGCAGATGTAAAAGTAGTCATTCTGGGACAAGACCCCTACCACAACCCCAATCAAGCACATGGCTTGAGTTTTTCCGTGCACAAGGGTGTTACACCGCCGCCGTCCCTCGTCAACATCTTTAAAGAACTGCGGGATGATACCGGCATTGACAACCTCGGCAAACATGGCGACCTCACCGAATGGGCAAAACATGGCGTTTTGCTGCTGAACACCGTCTTAACAGTTCGGGCAGGTGCTGCCAACTCCCATCGGGGAAAAGGCTGGGAACAGCTCACCGATACCGTTATTGACAAGCTGAACGAACGGGAAAAGCCCGTGGTGTTCCTGCTCTGGGGCAACAATGCCAAGGCAAAACAGCAACGCATTACTGCTCCGCAGCATTTGGTGTTGACGGCTGCCCATCCAAGTCCGCTATCTGCTCACTATGGATTTTTCGGCTGCCGGCATTTCTCCAAGACCAACGCCTTTCTCATCGAACACGGAATCGAGCCCGTAGACTGGCGGATTGACCCTGCATAAATCGCTATGGCCATCATCGAATCTCAACAGAAAGGAATTTATCATTCTATGAAAATCGCTCCTCTTTTTTCGGAAAAGACCGTCTTTTCCTTTGAGGTATTTCCACCGAAGAAAACCAGCCCGATTGAAACCGTCTATCAGACACTCGAAGAATTACAGGATTTGCATCCGGACTTCATCAGTGTCACACTGGGTGCTGGCGGCAGCGGCAACGGGGAAAATACCATCGCCATCGCAAGACGCTTACAGGAACAGTATGGCATTACTTCCATGTCCCATCTGCCCTGCATTCACTGCACAAAAGAAAAAATTGATGCCCTGCTGGAAACATTCCTCGAAAGCGGCATTGAAAACATCCTTGCCCTGCGTGGCGACCGTGTCCCGGAATTAGAACCGGAACACGACTTTGCCCACGCCAGTGACCTGATTACCTACATTCGGGAAACACACCCGAATTTCGACATTGCCGGAGCTTGCTATCCGGAATGCCACACCGAAGCCACTTCGCTGGAAGAAGATATTGCCAACCTGAAGAAGAAAGTCGATGCCGGTGCAACACACCTCATTTCTCAGCTGTTCTTCGATAATGAAGCATTCTTCCATTTCCAGGCAGAAGCTCGTAAGGCTGGCATTACTGTCCCGATTGAAGCTGGTATCATGCCAGTCACCAACAGCAAGCAGATTACCCGCATGGTTTCCATGTGCGGTGCAAGTCTGCCGAGAAAATTCACCCGTATCATTCAGAAATATGAGGATAACCCTACAGCATTGCAAGATGCTGGGATTGCTTATGCCATCGCACAGATTATTGAACTGCTGGCAGCTGGGGTTGACGGAATTCACCTTTACACCATGAACAATCCTTATGTTGCACGAAAAATCAGTGAAGCCATCTCCGGCGTACTGCGTGCAACCCAACGATGAGCCCCAGTATCTGTCTGTCACCGCTTGACCGTTCGGAAACCCTCCGGTATTTGGGTATGACCGAAGCGGCGGCAGACGATGCCTTTCTATCTCGTCTGGACGCCTGCGAAGCAAAGCTGCTCCGCCATGCAACTCCTCGCTATACCTACTGCATTCTTCCGCTGACCCGCACAGAATCGGTGCTGTATGCGGATACCTTATTATTAGAGGGGAATGATATTCGCCAGCACCTAGAGGGCTGCGACCGTGCGGTTCTCATGGCGGCAACGCTCGGAACAGCCGTAGATGTCTTGATTGACCGCACGCAAAAACGGGACATGACCAACGCCCTGTTGATGGATGCTCTCGCAAATACTGCCATTGAGCAGGTCTGCGACAAGGCAGAACAGCAGATTCAGGAAACCATGCCGAACCGATATTTTACCTGGCGATTCAGTCCCGGCTATGGCGATTTTCCCATCTCGGAACAGCCGAACCTGCTCGCCCACCTCAACGCCGCCCGGCAAGTCGGCATTATTACAACGGAAACCTACCTCATGAACCCCCGGAAGTCGGTTTCTGCCATCTTTGGATGTGCCCAACATCCACTGCCGAAACGCCGGCAAGGGTGCAGCATTTGCAAGATGCGGGAAACCTGTGCATTCCGGAAGAAAGGAGCTCACTGCGGTGGCACAACATAACCTCTTTCAGAAGAAACCTCGTCTGTATCTGGATGGCGGTATGGGTACGATGCTGCAAAAAAGCGGCATGCCTGCCGGAGAAATCCCGGAAAAATACAACATCGAACATCCAGAACAGATTACTGCCATTCACAAAGCGTTTTTGGCTGCTGGCTCGGATATTGTCTATGCCAACACCTTTGGTGCAAACCGCCTGAAGATGAAAAAAAGCGGCTATTCCGTACAGGAACTGATTTCCGCAGGGATTGCCTGCGGCAAGGCTGCCACTGCCGGAACAGATGCCATGGTTGCCCTGGATATTGGGCCAATCGGACAGCTGCTAGAGCCGCTTGGCACGCTGAAATTCGAGGAAGCTTATGACATTTTCCGAGAAGAAATTGAAGCCGGAAAAGATGCTGACCTCATTGTCATCGAAACCATGACCGACCTCTACGAAACGAAAGCCGCTGTACTGGCTGCAAAGGAACACAGTGACAAGCCTGTTTTTGTCACGATGACCTTTGAAGAAAACGGCAGAACCTTCACAGGCTGCACCGTTTCTGCAATGGCTCTGACATTGGAGGGGCTGGGCGTGGATGCCCTAGGCGTAAACTGTTCGCTTGGTCCAAAAGAATTGCTGCCTGTGGTTGAAGAAATCTGCCGCTGGACAACCCTGCCTGTCATTGTAAAGCCAAATGCTGGCTTGCCTGACCCAGTTACAGGAGCATTCTCGGTTCTGCCGGATGACTTTGCAGAGGCAATGGCTGCTTTCGCAAAACTGGGCGTTTCTGTCTTTGGCGGATGTTGCGGCACAACACCGGAACATCTGGCAGCTGCCTACCAGAAACTGGACAGCATGCCTATTGTAGATCGCCCTATGCCGGAAATTCCACCAGCAATCTGCTCGCCGTCTGTGACGATTCCCATCACAGAACCTCGTATCATCGGCGAACGCATCAACCCAACCGGAAAAAAACGCTTTCAGGCTGCATTAAAGGCAAACGACATTGATTATATCTTAGAGCAGGCGGTTCAGCAGACCGATGCCGGTGCAGATATTTTGGATGTCAATGTTGGTTTGCCGGAGATTGACGAAAAAGATATGATGATTCGCACCGTCAAGGCATTGCAGAGCATCGGAGACACGCCATTACAGCTGGACTCCACCATTCCGGAAGTCTTAGAAGCTGCCCTGCGGGTCTATAACGGGAAGCCAATTGTCAATTCTGTCAACGGCGAAGAAGCCTCCTTGCAGGCAATCTTACCGCTTGTCAAAAAGTATGGTGCTGCGGTCGTTGGTCTGACGCTGGACGAAAACGGCATTCCAAAAAAAGCAGATGACCGCTTTGCCATCGCCAAACGCATTCTGGAACGGGCAATGGCAATGGGCATTCCGAAACAGGATGTCTATATTGACTGTCTGGTACTGACCGTTTCTGCGGAACAGGATGGAGCAGTCGAAACCTTGAAAGCCATGCGGCGGGTACACGAAGAATTGGGGCTGCGGACAGTTTTAGGCGTTTCCAATATTTCTTTTGGTCTGCCGAATCGAGAAGCCGTCAACCGGACATTCCTCACGCTGGCAATGGAAAATGGCTTGTTCCTGCCGATTATGAACCCGAATATTGCTTCTATGACCGAAGCAGTTCGGGCTTACAAGGTATTAAAGGGCATCGACCGGAGCTGTATGCAGTATATTTCCAGCTATACCGGACAGACTTCTGCAAAACCAGCTGCTGCAACCGCTGGAGCTGCTGATTCCTCCATGACGCTTGCCTATGCCATGGAACACGGTCTGAAAAAAGAATGCGGTTCGATTACTGCAAAACTGCTCGAAACCACCGAACCGATGGAAATCATCAACAACATGCTGATTCCCGTTCTGGACGAAACCGGAACGAAGTTTGAACAGGGCAAGGTGTTCCTGCCACAGCTGATTTTAACAGCAGATGCGGCACAGGCGGCGTTCTCCGTCATCAAGGAAACCATGCAGCAGCGGGATCAAGCCCCTGTCAGCAAGGGAAAAATCGTACTGGCAACTGTCAAGGGCGATATTCATGACATCGGCAAGAACATTGTAAAAGTTCTGCTGGAAAACTATGGCTATACGGTCATCGACCTCGGAAAAGATGTTCCTTGTCAGGCGGTTGTTGATGCTGCCATTGAACATCAAGTGAAACTGGTCGGACTTTCTGCCCTCATGACAACCACACTGGGTTCAATGGAAGAAACCATTCGCCTGCTGCATGAACAGTATCCATCCTGTCAGACCGTCGTTGGCGGTGCAGTTTTAACACCAGACTATGCAAAACAAATCCACGCAACATTCTATGCAAAAGATGCAAAAGATACGGTGGATGTTGCAAAGCAAGTGGTTGGATAACCATCCACCTGCCTGTATTCGGAACAAACGATTCTGCCCCACAAGAAAGGAGGGCTTGCGTCTATGCCGAAACGAAAACGCAACAGCATTAACACCCCGTTTGCTCGCACGATTATTTTCAGCGGTGTCATCTTATTGCTGGTTGCATTTCTCCTCATGCGGCTGGAAACTGTTTCCACTTGGATTGGAACGATTCTCAGCACGCTGCGTCCAGTCATCATCGGTGCAGTCATTACTTTAGTGCTGCATACGCCTGTCCGGCGATTGGAAGGCTTTTTCAAACATATCACAAAGGGAAAACGGTTTCCCTGCTCCGCAGTTGCCGTGATTCTCTCTTATTTGCTGTTGTTTTCCGTTTTAGCCGGAATCGTCTGCATCATTGTCCCGCAATTCTCACAAAGCTTAGTGGACTTCGCAGACCAGTTCACCATTTACTTTATCAACTTCCAGAAATTCTTGCAAACCTACAGCACCAAAGGGCAACAGCTCTATGAACTGATGCAGCAAGTCGGACTCGATTTCGCACAGCTGAAATCATGGCTAACCGACCTCTCTGTTACGGTTTCCAGCTATATTCCAAACCTCATGGAAAAAATCGGAACATGGGCAACCAGTCTGGTCAGCATTGTAGTGGACTGCTTCATTGGTCTGATTTTCTCGCTGTATATGCTCAGTGGCAAGAAACGCCTGAAAGCACAGGCAAAACGCATTCTACAAAAGGCATTCTCCAAGGAAAATTATCGCAGAATTTCCCATTATGGCAATATCACGTTTGAAATCTTCTCCAACTTTGTCGGCGGTCAGCTGATGGATGCCTGCATTCTGGGCTTGCTCTGTTTTATTGGCATGTCCATTTTCCACTTCCAGTATCCAGTACTCATCAGCGTTATCATCGGTCTGACCAACATGATCCCGATTGTCGGCCCGATTGTTGGTACTGTTCCGTGTGCATTGATTTTGCTGTTGGTAGAACCAAAACAAGCCATCTGGTTTGTGGTATTTGTCATTGTCATTCAGCAGATTGACAGCAACTTGATTTATCCTCGTGTTGTCGGCGGTTCTGTCGGACTGCCTGCAATGTGGGTGCTGTTCGCTGTCATTGTTGGCGGTGGATTGTTCGGTGTACTCGGCATGGTGCTGGGTGTTCCGGTGATGTCGCTCATCTATGTCATCTTACGGGAAAAGACCCTGCCAGAGGGCGAAATTCCACCCAGTCCGCTGCAAATGCCGGAAAAAACGGCTATGGAACAGCGTGCCAACGAATGGTTTGGCAGGATGCGGGATACGGTCTTTACAACGGTAACAGACACCGTGAAACGAAACTGGCAGCACCATGAAGAAGATGATGATTCCGCAACGGAAGAACCAACGGAAAAGGACATGAAATCCGCAGAATCTACCGTTTCAGAAACGCCGATTTCTGTCATTTTAGAACAGACTGACGAAGAAGGCTGCGAAATTCATCCGGCTGCTTCAGAATCAGAATCCACGAATTCAGATTCTCCGGAACAACCGCCGGAACAGAACCCATAAAATGAAAAAATCCGGCTTACAGAGCTGTATTCTGTCAGCCGGTTTTTGCAGAAAGATATATAGATTATTAAACGGAAGGAACGATGTTTCACATGGCAAAACTCAAAAAGCAGCACATGACCATTCATTGGAAAGCGATTGTGCAGGACGACAGCAGCATTCCGGCAACGGAAGCAACGCTCAAGGAAAAGGCGACCTTGGTCGGAAGAATCGGGCTGATGATGCTTTCTGTCGGAACAGGAGCATGGCGGGTTCGCAACTCGATGAATAAAGTTGCTCGCTGTCTTGGCATTACCTGCACCGCAGACATTGGACTGCTTGCCATCTCTTACACTTGCATTGAAGGGACGGATACTTACACACAATCCATTTCCAATCCAACAACTGGGGTCAATACACATAAGCTGATGCAACTGGAACTGTTCATGAAAGAATTTCCGGATAAAGTTTCCACTTATTCCGTCAAGCACATTCATGAAGTTCTGGACGAGATTCAAAAGCTCCCTGCCAACTATAAGGCGTGGAATCTGGGGCTTGCCTCTGCACTGGCGTGCGGTGCATTTACCTTCTTGCTGGGCGGCGGGCCTGTCGAAATGTGCTGTGCCTTTTTGGGTGCAGGTGTCGGGAACTTTGTCCGCAAAAAGATGCTGGGTCACAGCATTTCCCTGCTGGCGAATGTTGCGGTCAGTGTTGCTGCTTCCTGTCTGGTCTATGTCCTTACCATTCTTCTGGCACAAAGTCTGTTGTCTGTATCGGCAGTCCATCAGGCTGGTTACATCTGTGCGATGCTGTTTGTCATTCCGGGATTTCCGCTGATTACGGGCGGTATCGACCTTGCAAAACTAGATTTGCGGTCAGGGCTAGAGCGTGTTTCCTACGCTCTTCTCATCATCCTAACAGCAACCATGACTGGCTGGGCAACGGCTGCCATCTGTCAATTCCAGCCGGCAGACTTTGAACCCTTGCAGCTGCAAAAATGGACGCTGCTTTGTTTCCGGTTGATTACCAGCTTCTGTGGGGTCTACGGATTCTCTCTGATGTTCAACAGCCCCAGAAAAATGGCGTTTACAGCGGCTCTCATCGGAATGTTCACCAATACATTGCGGTTGGAACTGGTTGACCTTGCCCATATGCCAATCGGTGCAGCTGCCTTTATCGGAGCATTCTGCACGGGATGTATTGCCTCTGTTGTCAAGAAAAAAATCGGTTTCCCGAGAATTTCTCTGACCGTTCCGGCAATCGTTATCATGGTTCCGGGCTTGTATATGTACCGTGGTATTTATTACATTGCCTTGAATGATGTCGGCTCCGGTGCACTGTGGCTGACCAAGGCAGCATTGATTGTCATTGCATTGCCAATGGGTCTGGTGGCTGCAAGAATCTGCACTGACAAGAATTTCCGGCATTGTACCTGATGCCTTTGCATTCTTGCATTTTCATCCAGTATTTCCACAAAAAATCCGTTCCTGTGTTTTCACAAGGACGGATTTTTTCATAGCTGTTTCCACTGCTTTTCCATCAGCTTGCTATAAATCGGATGCATTTTTACTGAATCGGGAAACAATTTCTCTGCAAATGGAGCTGATTTCTGCAAAAATCTGCATGGACAAGCATTTTTGGCATAAAATCGGATGTTTGGAGCGGATTGCCATACCAAAAAAATCCGCCCCTGTGTTTCCACAAGGACGGATTTTTTTCACGGCTGTTTCCACTTATTCTTCCACATAAGTTGGAGCAGCTTTCGGGCTTTTCATTTTGAGAACATTGTGATAATATGCGTATGTCATTGGCTGCTGGGCAGTAGTACAGTCGCAGTCCAAAACTTTCGCCAGAAATACGGTATGTGTTCCAGCGTTCATCTGCTGAACCACTTCCAAGGTGAACCATGCACAGCATTGTTTCAGAACAGGCAAGCCGTCCTTCTGGTCATACGCAATTTCTGCGAACTTTTCCACTTCCCGGCTGGACTGAAACCCAAATGTTCCGATGACGCTAAGGTCTGTCTGCTCTGGCAGTACACAAACTGCCAACTTGCCAGTTTTCTGAATGATGTCATGGGTGTAGTTCTGCTGGTTGATGCTGATGGCAAGCGTTGGCGGCTGCGAGGTAATCTGCATAGCACTGTTGGCAATGCAGCCAACTGGACGTTCGCCGTCCATGGTAGTCACAGCATAGACCCCATAGGATAAGGTGTGAAATGCGTTTTTCTGCATAAAATCATCTCCGTTTCCGGTTATAATAAGAGAGTCGCAGGCAGTGAAATATTTCTCTTTGGAAAAACGATTTTCAGCGTTCGGCAAAAATCGCTCCGCTCTTTTGCCTTTGTGCTGTTCGCCGGTGGTTGTGTTTTCCGAATTACTTCTGCATCTCTCTTAGAGATTCGTTTCCATGAATTGTTTTTGTTTTCGAAACGGCGAACAGCATTTGCTTTCCTGCTCTTAGATTTTAATATCTTCTCATCGTTCAGTTTTTATGCAGGGGGCAGCTTGCCCCCTGCACCCCTCCGCCAAGCTGAGCCAGCTTGACCGCAGTTCGCCTGCGGCGAGGAAATTTAAAGCGTTTCTTCTCTTATTGTGCGTTTCCGAGGAATGCTGCACCGATGATTCCGGCATCGTTGCCCAGCTTTGCAATTACGATTTCTGCATTCTTCTTAGAATTTCTGGTGTAGTTTTCCCGTGCTACGATTTCCTTCATCGGCAGCAACAGCGGGTCACCTTCATTGCAGACACCGCCGCCAATGCAGAGTACATCCGGCTGGAAAATGTTCAATGTGTTGGTGATACCAGCAGCCAGATACTTGATATACTTATCAACAACTTCCTTTGCAGCTGCATCGCCCTTCCGCATGTAATTGAATGCTGTCCGACCGCTGATGTGTTCTTCTTCCTTCATCATGCTATCTGGATGTTCAGCCAGTGCTTCCTTGGTCATCCGAATCAGACCGGTTGCAGAAGAATATACTTCAAAGCAGCCCTTTCTGCCGCAAGTGCACTGCGGACCATCTACAGAAATTACAGTGTGACCGATTTCAGCACCGCCGAAGTTTGAGCCGCTGTAAATCTTACCGTCAATGACGATACCGCCGCCAACACCAGTGCCCAGTGTAATGCAGACTGCATTCTTTGCACCCTTTGCAGCACCTGCAACATATTCGCCATAAGCAGCTGCATTTGCATCGTTTTCAATGAATGCCTTCTTACCGAGGGCATCTTCCATATACTTTACCATCGGGGTGTTGACAAAGCCCAGATTGTTGGAATATTCGATAATTCCGGTTTCGCTGTTGGCAATCCCCGGTGTACCAATACCGACCCATTCAATCTGATCCATGGTCAGACCTGCTTTTTCGGCTGCTTCCTTTGCAACCTTTGCCATGTCTGCTGCAATTTCCTGTTCCGGACGTGGCAGGTTGGTCTTTACGCTTGCCTTTGCAAGAATTTCATATGCTTCGTTTACCACGCCTGCTACGATATTCGTGCCGCCTAAATCAATGCCAATATAATACTTCATGGGATAAATCCTCCTGCTTGATATTTTTCCGCTTTCAGTGAGAAAACGGTTTCTAACATTCTTGTTTGGTCAATTGCTGATTTCCTGTAGGGAAAACTGCTTCAAAAACTGCTTTCGGCTGCCATTATAGACATTCAAATCCACTGGAATGTGTTCCTGTGCAAAGCCCTGCAAATCGCCCTCAAAGCTATACTGCCAGAACGTCCAATCTACAATCGGCTCGCAATAGGGATTGCTCATCCAAACAGCATACCCCCAACGGTGCCCCATCAAATAATCCATATAGGTGCTGGGATTCGTGTAGAGAATCGGCTTGACCCCATAATATGCTTCCAAAGCATCCGCCATCTCCTGAATTTCAGTGCGAGCGGTTTTCGCATCGGGAACAATTTCTCCATCATAAATTTCAATATCAATGACGGGCGGAAGGGTGTTCTCCAACTTGGGAACAGTTGCAATAAAATTATCCGCCTGTTCTTTCCCATCCGATTCAAACCGGAAAAAATGATACGCCCCGACAAATACGCCTGCCGTTTCGGCTGCCTCCCAATTCTGGGTGAATAGGTCGTCCTGATAGGTGCTGCCCTCCGTCGCCTTGATAAAGGCAAACTGCACATGGTCTTCCTTGGAAAGCACGTCCCAGTCAATATCCCCCTGATAACGGGAAATGTCGATACCCTTGACCGGAAACTTAGATAAATCCGGACTTTCCGCCGGAATCTCTCCGTGAATGGCACGGTAGAAATGCCGCAGTCGCAGACCGCAGATGCTGCCAAAAACCAACATCACCAAAATCAACAGGGTGATCATCCACCGCAGAATATATTTTCCGTAACGCTTTTTTCTTGTTTTCTGCTGCACACGTTCGCTCCTATCTGCCAGCAGCTGCTGCCATTTATTTTGCATGTTCTTTGGTACGCAATCTTCCTCTTATATCATAGCCGAAAATTTGAAAATAGTCAACTGGTTTTTGCATTTTTCTATGGAAATGTCATTACAAACGTTTGTTCTTAAAAAAATTCAGAATATTAAAAAGGATTTATTTGTTAAATATGCCTAATATTGGATTTAAAAATATAGCAAATTGTACGAATTTTCCAGAAATTTATCGGAAGCTATTAACAAATAAGGATAATAATGGTATTATAGACTCATAGGAAAAACTTAAAAAAGATTTTCTTAAATTTATATAATAGGTGGTGAGTAAAATGGCATTTTGCGCAGGCTGCTGCTTTTTCGTAGGTGTATATGGCGCTTTAGCTTATGGCTATGGTAAGCACCTCGGAAAGTGGTAAAATCGAATGGCAATGTCATCCAAGCATTGCTCAAGAAACAACTCAGTAAAGGCTACTACTACGGCAGTGGCCTTTACTACATTTTAGGAGCATTTATGAAAAATAAAATTGAAATATACGAGTTAACAAAAACATTTCCTCTTCCCAAAAAACAAAGAACTGCACAAAAAAAAGAAAAAATGGCAGTAAATGACATATCTTTCTTTGTGAAAGAAGGAGAAACATTTGGGTTATTGGGAAACAATGGGGCTGGAAAAACAACCACATTAAGAATATTAGCCACTTTAATAAAGCCGACATCTGGAAAAATTCTAATAGACGGCATTGATGTTGCAGAAAATCCTGAACAAATCAGAAAAAAAATTGGATTTCTAACAAGTGAATTAAAACTAGAAGATTTTTTCACACCTGATTACCTTTTTGATTATTTTTCTAATTTATACGGTGTCAGCAAGCAAGAATCAGAAAAAAGAAAAGCTGAACTTTTTTCTAAACTTGATATTCAATCTTTCTCAAAAACAAGAATATCAAAGCTGTCTACAGGTATGAAACAAAAAGTATCACTAGCTATTTCTATGTCTCATGATCCAGATATTATTATTTTTGATGAACCTACAAATGGGCTTGATATTATTTCATCAAGAGTAATAATGGATTACTTAATTGAACTAAAAAAAGCCGGAAAAACAATAAAAAAGGAGACCACGGAAAAACAATCATCATTTCATCTCACATTTTTTCCATAATTGAAAGAGCATGTGATCGTGTAGGAATTATGATAGATGGAAAATTAAAATATTGTGATACCATTTCAAATGCAACAAGTAAAAACTCTTTAGAAGACACTTTTTTTCATATCTACGAAAAAAACAGGGAGAGAATAAAATGAAATCAAACTTTTTTACCATCATAAAAAAAGAACTTTATCGTTTCTTCAAAGATCCAAAAATGATTTTTACTACTGTATTTTTACCAGGAATCATTATTTTTATTGCATATTCCCTATTGGCAGATGGTATGAATGCATCCCAGGAGGTTAATAAAAATTACCATCCCTCAGCTTATATAGAAAATCTCCCAGAATCATTAGAATCCATTGTAAAAACGGAAAATCTAAATATAGAGAATTTCGATAATCTGGATGATGCTAAAAAAAGAATAACCCAAAAAAATCTTGATATTGCAATCGTATTTCCTTCTGACTTTGACAATAAAATTAAAAATATTAAAAATAGTATTAATTTAAATAATTCTATAAAAATAGAACTATACTACAACTCATCGAAAAAAGAATCTTTATATGTATATAATAATATTGTTTCATTTTTTAATAGTTATGAAAATAGTATTGTTAAAATATTTGATATAAATACAAATACATCCGATATTTCTACTGATGTTGACCGTACATCTTCTATGATTTCCTCTATACTCCCCATGATGATTATTATGTTCTTATTTACTGGATGTATGAATTTAGCTCCAGAATCAATTGCAGGAGAAAAAGAAAGAGGAACGATTGCCACATTGTTAGCAACTCCAGTAAACCGTACTGAAATCATACTTGGGAAAATTATAAGTCTTGTTTTTTTTGCAGTGCTAAACGGAATTTCCAGTTTTATTGGGATTATGTTGGCGATTCCAAAAATGATGAATAGTAATAATAATATAAATATATATAAAATAAATCATTATATATATATACTACTTGTGGTTATTTCAACTGTTCTCCTAATTATTTCTCTGATTTCTCTGATTTCTACTCTGTCGAAATCAGTTAGAGAAGCAAGTGCCTTATCCTCTCCTCTCATGATTATATCTATGTTGATTAGTATAACTCCCATGTTCAACGTAGAATTTTCAGATTTTTACTGGAGATTAATTCCAATATTTAACAGTGTATTATGCTTAAATGACGTTTTTTCATTTAATATAAATTCAATAAATATAGTCTTAACAATCTTGTCTAATACAGTTTATTCTGTTTTTATTATTATGATAATATCAAAAATGTTTAAAAATGAAAAAATAATATTTAATGCTTAATTTCCCTACTTTATCGTGCTACTGCAAAAAACATTGTTTATTTTTGTCGCTGACTCTTGCTTTTTTGAGAAAGAACTGTTATAATAAGAGAATGTGATACAGCATCGGTGCTGTATAAAATTTAAAAAAATGGAAAGAGGAAACAATATGCCTGCAAATATCATTGTTGGTTCTCAGTGGGGCGACGAAGGAAAAGGGAAAATCATCGACATCATGGCTTCTCGTGCAGAAGTTGTCGTTCGTGCAACTGGCGGAAATAACGCTGGTCACACCGTTGTCAATCACGGTGAGGTTTATAAGCTGCACCTGATTCCTTCTGGTATCCTGTATCCGGACACCCTTTGCCTGATTGGTGCTGGTGTGGTATTAGACCCGAAAGACTTTATTTCTGAACTGGACAATCTCGAAAGCCGTGGCATCTCCACCGCAAATCTGAAGATTGACCCTCGTGCACATGTGGTTATGCCGTGGCACATCGAATTAGACGGTCTGTCTGAAAAGTTCCGTGGAAATTCCGACATCGGTACAACAAAGCGTGGAATTGGCCCAACTTACATGGACAAGTACGAACGCTGCGGTCTGCGGATGTATGACCTGGTACACCCGGAAATCTTCGCTCAGAAGGCAAGAACCACTGGCGAACTGAAAAACAAGATTATCACTGCTGTTTACGGCGGCACTGCATTTGATTTGGATGCTGTTATTGCAGAATATATCGAATACGGCAAGCGGCTCGCTCCGTACATTGCAGACGTTTCCGTTCTGACTTATGAAGCTGACAAGGCTGGAAAGACCATCATGTTTGAAGGTGCACAGGCAACCTTGCTGGATATCGACTTCGGTACATATCCATATGTTACTTCTTCTCATCCGATTTCTGCTGGTGCGTGCATCGGTAGTGGTGTTGGCCCGAAGATGATTACCAACATCATTGGTGTTGCAAAGGCTTATACCACCAGAGTTGGGAAAGGTCCGTTCCCGACCGAACTGAACGACGAAACTGGCGACCTCATCCGCAACAAGGGTGGCGAATTTGGTACAACAACCGGCAGACCGAGAAGAACCGGTTGGTTCGATGCGGTTATCGTTCGGCATTCTGTTCGGACAAATGGTCTGGATGGTCTGGCAATCAACAAGCTGGATACCCTCAGCGGTCTGAAGACCCTGAAAATGTGCGTTGGCTACGAAAAGCCAGACGGCACAATTCTGAAGGATTTCCCAGCTGCTTTGGAAGAACTGGCAGACTGCAAGCCGATTTATGAAGAATTTGAAGGCTTCAGCGAAGACATCAGCTCTTGCAAGACCTTTGACGAACTGCCGGAAGCTTGCAAGAAGTACATTGCAAGACTGGAAGAAGTTTGCGGCTGTAAGGTTGTTATGGTCGGCAATGGTCCGGATCGTTCTCAGATTCTGGAACGGTAAGACTTGCCGCCATCTTGTATCTTGATGAAAAAACAAAGACAAAAGCACCCGTAAAACGGTGCTTTTGTGCTATTCTATGCCCATTTTGAAAGGAAGTGTCCCCTCGTCATGCAAGCAGCCATTCTATTTCTATTGTTGGTGGTCATTTGTCTGCAAATCTTTATCGTTCTTGTCATCAAGCAATCATCTGGCAACGTCTCCGAGGACAGCGGCAACGCTGCTGCCCCTACGCAGGAACAGCAAAAAGAACTCCTCTTTCACATCCAACAAAACTTGTCTGCCCTCTCGCAATCGCTCAAGGAGAGCCAGCAGCAAGCTGCTGCCTATCAGAATCAGAGCATTGCCACGCTCAACCAGAACCTTGCTGCCCAGATGCAGCAGATGGAACAGCGTCTGCGTACCATTGAACTGACGAACGGGCAGGGTATGGAACAAGTTCGCCAGACGATTCAAACCAGTCTGAACCGCATGCAGCAAGTACAGGCGGACAACCTCGCTGAAATTCAAGGCGTAGTAGAACAAAAACTCACGCAGACACTTGAACAAAAGGTACAGAATGCCTTCCAGATGGTCAATGAACGATTGGAAATGGTCTATCGGGGACTGGGAGAAATGCAGACACTCGCTGCTGGTGTTGGAGATTTAAAAAAAGTATTGTCGAACGTAAAAACCCGTGGGATTCTAGGTGAAGTACAGCTCGGCAGCATTCTACAGGAGATTCTTGCTCCGGAACAATATGCCTATGATGTGACTGTCAACCCCAACCGCCGAGAACACGTTGAGTATGCAGTTAAACTGCCGGGAACGACAAACGGGCAACCAGTCTGGCTGCCGATTGACTCGAAATTCCCCGGAGATACTTATACTGCTCTACGAAACGCTCTGGACAGCGGAAATCCACAGCAAATCAAGGCTGCTCAACAGATGCTGACGCAAGTCATCCGAAAATGTGCGAAAGATATTCATGACAAATACATCTGTCCGCCTTATACCACAAACTTTGCGATTTTGTTCTTGCCGTTTGAGGGGCTGTATGCCGAAGTCATCAATCTAGGCATGGTTGAAACCCTCCAGCAGAACTTTCAAGTCAACATCGCTGGACCTTCCACGATGGCGGCGATGCTGAACGCCTTGCAGATGGGCTTTCAGACGCTTGCCATCCAGAAACGCAGTACAGAAGTCTGGCAGGTGCTACAGCAGGTACAGACGGAATTTGACCGTTTTGCTGATGTTCTGCAAAAAACACAGAATGCCTTGCATAGTGCAGATTCTCAGCTGGAACGCCTTGTTGGCACTCGTACTCGTGCCATTCAGCGACAGCTAGGGGCAATTCAGACGCAAAATGACTTGCACACGGGAAAATAATTGCAATTATGATAACAGCCGCCAAACTGCAATCTGGCGGCTGTATTTTTTTGAATTTTTTCAGGCACAAGAAAAGGGACTGTATCAAACAGTCCCTTCGCTTCTCGGATTTTTCTATTTTTTTGTTTTTCTATCTCTTTCACCCTACTATTTTTTTATCGTCATCTTTTCGTAGGATGTCATCCCTTTTGGGATTGATATTAGTATATCACATTTGCTTTTGATTGTCAAGTACTTTTCATAAGAAATCTAACTTTTTTATAAAAAATACCGGAATCAACAAATTTTTCTACGTTTTACAATAAAAGTATAACACAGATATTTTCTGTTGTCAAGTAAATTTTGAAAAAATATAAAAACAGGCGAACAAATTGCACCCACAATCTGTTCGCCTGTCTAAACTTCCAACTGAAATTAAATTTCGTGATTATGCCGTCTGGAGATTTTCAAACGGTTCATGGCACGGTTTAACGCTGCCTGCGACTGGTAGTATTGCATAATGCTCTGCCGTTGCCGCAGCCGTTCTTTCGCACGAGTTGCAGCTTCTGCGGCACGCTTTGCATCAATTTCTTCCGGCAATTCAATTGCATCGCCCAAAATCAATGCATAATCGCTCCGAATTTCTGCAAAGCCCTCGCTGATGGCGGCATATCGCCACTCACCGTCTACCTTGTATTGAATTTCTCCCGGACTCACAATCGTAACTAGAGATTCATGTCCCGGCAGGACACCAACCAAACCATCCTGTGCCGGATAAATCAAGTGTTCACACTCGCCGACAAAAAACGGTCGGTCTGCTGCCAGCAGTTCCAATTTAAATGTTTTTGCCATGCCGCATCCCTCACTTACGCTTGATTACAGGGTTTTTGCTTTTTCGATGACTTCATCAATCGTGCCCACATTAAAGAATGCATTTTCTGGATATTCATCCATTTCGCCGCTGATAATCATCTTAAAACCACGGATGGTTTCCTTTAATGGTACATATTTACCTGGAATCCCCGTAAAGACTTCCGCTACATGGAACGGCTGTGACAAGAATTTCTGAATCTTTCTTGCACGATAAACCGCAGTCTTATCTTCTTCGTCCAGTTCTTCCATACCAAGAATGGCGATGATGTCCTGCAATTCCTTATACCGCTGCAACAATTCCTGTACCTGACGGGCAACCTGATAATGTTCTTCGCCAACAACATCGGGTTCCAGGATTCTCGAAGAGGATTCCAGCGGGTCAACTGCCGGATAAATACCCTGTTCTACAATCTTTCTGGACAAAACGGTCGTTGCATCCAAGTGGGCGAACGTGGTTGCCGGAGCTGGGTCGGTCAAGTCATCTGCCGGCACATAGACTGCCTGCACGGAGGTGATAGAACCGTCCTTGGTAGAGGTGATTCGTTCCTGCAACTCGCCGACTTCATTCGCCAAGGTCGGCTGATAACCAACGGCGGACGGCATTCTGCCCAGCAGGGCGGAAACTTCCGAACCAGCCTGTACATAACGGAAGATGTTATCAATAAACAGCAGCACGTCCTGATGCTTTTCATCACGGAAGTATTCTGCCATTGTCAGACCCGTCTGTGCAACACGCATACGAGACCCCGGCGGTTCGTTCATCTGACCGAATACCAAAGCGGTCTTGCTGATAACGCCGGATTCTTTCATTTCGTTCCAAAGGTCATTACCTTCTCTGGAACGCTCGCCGACACCCGTAAAAATAGAGTAACCACCGTGTTCGGTTGCAACGTTTCGGATCAGTTCCTGAATCAAAACGGTTTTACCAACACCAGCACCGCCGAACAAACCAATCTTACCACCCTTTGCATACGGTGCAAGCAGGTCGATAACCTTGATACCAGTTTCCAGAATTTCAACAACCGGGCTTTGATTCCGGAAAGACGGAGCTTCTCTGTGGATTGCCCACTTCTGCTTTGTATGCACTTCTCCGGCGTTGTCAATCGGTTCACCCAAAACATTGAACATTCTGCCCAGTGTTTCTTCGCCGACCGGAACTTGAATACAGCTGCCAGTTGCAGTGACTTCCATATCCTTTGCCAGACCATCGGTTGCGGACAAGCTGATGCAGCGAACAACACCGTTGCCCATGTGCTGTGCCACTTCCATGACACACTTTTTATGTTCCATCTGGACTGTCAGAGCGTCTTTGATCATCGGCAGTTTGCCGGTAAATGCAACGTCAATGACAGGCCCGAGAATTTGTACAATTTTTCCGGTTTCCATGGATTTTCGGACTCCTCTCTATCCCATGATCAGATTTATTTCGCAGCCTCTGCACCGCTGGAGATTTCTGTAATTTCCTGTGTGATTGCAGCCTGTCTTGCACGGTTATACTGCAACGAAAGCGTTTGCAGCATATCCTTTGCACTGGTGGTTGCAGAGTCCATTGCCGACATACGAGCCTGCTGTTCGCTACAGAACGATTCTACCATTGCACCGTAAATCAAGCCCTTCATAAAGTTCGGGGTCAAGTGTTCCATCACCGCTTCCACGGTTGGATAGAAAGTTGCCTCGTGATGACGGGTAACATCTTCTTCACTGGTGACAAAGTTGTTGACGTTCAGCGGTAACAGCTGCTGGACTTTCGGCTCAAATGTCATGGAATTCAGCATCTTTGTATAGACGATATAAACATCATCTACTTTCTTCTGCTCAAACAATTCCATCATCAGCACGGCGATTTTCATCGCACGGTACAGAGTTGGGTTCTGGGTGGTCTGGATAAATTCTGCATCCACGTCCAGTTCGCCTTCTCTTGCTTTCCGCTGAAAATACATTCTGCCGACCTGTCCCATAACAAACAGTCGAGCATATTCACACTGTTCCATCTCTGCTTCTGCCCGCTTGATGACATTGTGGTTATAAGAACCGCACATGCCCTTATCTGCCGTAATAATAATGAATGCTTTTTTCCGCTTATCTGCCGGAATTTCCGTTCTGGTATCGAAAAACCGCATATCAATATCTTCCGGTGCACGGGACAGAATGCTTCGCATGGCATATAACAGCTTATCAAAATAGGGTTCTGTGGCTGCCAAATCCTTCTTCGCCTTCTTCAGCTTGGAAGAGGAAATCAGGTACATGGCATTCGTAATCTTCATAATATCATTGATACTCTTAATCCGTTCCCGAATTTCCCGCATATTTGACATCTTACTTCACCTGCTTCTTATAGGCTTCTGCTTCTGCAATCAAGGTTGCCTTATCTTCATCGGACAGCTGTCCGGTTTCCTGAATCTTCTTAATCAATGCTGCCTGACTCTGTTCCAAATGTGCCATCAAATCATTGACAAAATCCCGCAGATTCTTCAGCGGAATATCATCAAACAGCCGTTCGGAGGCAACTGCCAGCACGCAAACCTGCCGCCACAATGGCTGCGGATGATACAGCGGCTGCTTCAGCAGTTCCATCAGTGCATGGCCGTGATCCAACATTGCTTGGGTTGCAGGGTCGAGGTCGGAACTGAACTGGGTAAAGACTTCCATTTCCCGGAACTGTGCCAGTTCCATACGCATCTTTCCGGCAACCTTTTTCATTGCCTTGGTCTGAGCAGCACCGCCGACACGAGAAACGGACAAGCCGACATTGACTGCCGGACGCATACCAGCGAAGAACAATTCGCTTTCCAAGAAGATCTGACCATCTGTGATGGAGATGACATTCGTCGGAATGTAAGCGGAGATATCGCCTGCCTGTGTTTCGATGATTGGCAGTGCGGTGATTGAACCGCCGCCGTGTGCATCGTCCAGTCGGCAGGAACGCTCCAGCAAACGGGAGTGCAGATAGAAAACGTCACCCGGATAAGCTTCACGCCCCGGCGGACGGTGGAGCAGCAGGGACATTGCACGATAAGCCACCGCATGCTTGGAAAGGTCATCATAGATAATCAGAACGTCTTTGCCCTGATGCATGAAGAATTCTGCCATCGCCGTACCGGAATACGGTGCAATATACTGCACTGGAGCCGGAGCACTGGCGGATGCGGAAACAACTACGGAATAATCCATTGCACCATGCGTTTTCAGAGTATTTACAATTTTTGCAACCGTTGAGGACTTCTGACCGATGGCAACATAAATACAGATGACATCCTGTCCCTTCTGGTTGATGATGGTATCTACAGCAATCGAAGTTTTACCCGTCTGACGGTCACCGATGATCAATTCTCTCTGTCCACGTCCAATCGGGAACATGGAGTCGATGGAAAGAATACCAGTTTGCAGCGGAACAGAAACGGACTTTCTGTCTGCAACACCGGCTGCTTCCCGTTCAATCGGATAATAGTCTTCCGGTTCAATCGGTGCACCGCCATCAATCGGAGCACCCAGTGCATCAACGACTCTGCCAATCAGTCCAGAGCCAACGCCGACACCGGCACGCTTTTTGGTACGCATGACCTGTGTACCTTCTACAATTCCATAATCAGAGCCCAGCAGAACGACACCAACGGTCTTTTCTTCCAAGTTCTGAATAATTCCACGGACACCGGTTTCAAATTCCACCAGTTCGCCGTACATGGCATGCTGCATCCCATAAACGGTTGCAATGCCATCGCCGACCCGAACGACCGTGCCGCCTTCCTGCACGCCGGTCTTTCGGTCGAAATCCGCAATTTCACTCTTTAAAACGGAAATGATTTCACTTGCATTCATGGGTACACATTCCCTCCTGTCACTGTCCTGCCAATTTCTTTTGCAGGGTTTTTAAGGTATTCCGCAAACTGCGGTCATACACCAAGTCACCGATTCGCAATACAAAACCGCCCCGCAATGCTGGATTTTTCTGCATCGTAAGGACTGCCTGCTGTTTGCCTGTCACTTTCATGGCAAACTGTTTCAAGCCTTCCTGCTGGGCTTCTGTAAGCGGTGTGACATATTCCACAACAGCGTGGACACAGCTTTCTGACTGTCGCTTCTTCTCATAAAATGCCTGAAAAATTTCCGGCACATCGGCAGTTTCTGCGTTTTTACAGAGTACGCAGAGCAAATTCTGCACTGCCTCCGGAAATACCTTCCGAACAACCGCTTCCTTTTCCGGAATGGAAATGGTGGGATTCGTCAGAGCTTCGCTGAGTGCCGGACAACATTCCCAGATTGCCTGTGCCTGCTCCACCACATCCATCGGGTATTGCAGTTCTAACATTGCCTGTGCATAACATTCAGCTGGTCGGCTCATGAATTCACACCTTCCTCCTTCAAGAACGCATCAACAAGATTCCGGTTTTCGGCATCGTCCATTTTTCCTTCTACCAACTTTGCAGCAGCAGCGAGTGCCAAGTCTGCAATTTCCTTTTGTGCACCAGCCAAGGTATTCTGCCGTTCGGCATCGATTTCCTTCTGTGCATTCTGAATCATGCGGCTTGCTTCCTGCTGTGCCTGTTCGGTAATCTGATTTCCCTGTTCTTTTGCGGCAGTTCTGGCATTTGCAATAATCGTACTTGCCTCCTGCTTTGCACCGGAGAGCGTGTCTTCATACTGCTGCCGCAGCTGATGTGCTTCCTCTTTGGACGCTTTTGCCTGATCCAGATCGGCTTGTACCGCTGTGGCACGCTGATCCATGATGTTCTGAATGCGTCCGAACAGGAACTTCTTCAGAAACAAGAACAGTACCAGAATATTGATGATTGAAAATGCAATCGTCCAAATATCAAACTCTAACATAATTTCTGTTTCGTCCTGCTCTCTGGCAGAACGCAGCTCCTTTCTTTAAAGGATTCCCTGCTGATCACTTCATGATGACCAACAGCAGTGCAACAACGAAACCATAGATGGCGGTTGCTTCTGCCAGGGCACTACCTAACAGCAGTGTCTTATTGATGTCGCCGGCTGCCTCCGGCTGTCTTGCAATGGCTTCTGCTGCCTTTGAGGTAGCAATTCCGATTCCCAGACCTGCACCCAAGCCGGTCAAAACGGCAATTCCTGCTGCAATCATGATTCTTTTCCTCCTATGTGGAATGATTTCAATTTTCTGTTTACTTCATAATAACCAAGAGCAATGCGACAACGAAACCGTAAATCGCAGTTGCTTCTGCCAGTGCACTACCGAGCAACAACGTCTTGTTGATGTCGCCAGCTGCTTCCGGCTGTCTTGCAATGGCTTCGGTTGCCTTTGAGGTTGCAATCCCGATGCCCAAGCCTGCACCTAAACCCGTTAAAACGGCAATTCCTGCTGCAATCATGATGATTTCCTCCTTATTTCTCGTGGTGTTCCATGCCCTCCGCCATAAACAGCGAAGTTAAAAATACAAATACATACGCTTGAATCAGTCCATCGAACACGTCAAAGTACATACTGAATACCATTGGGACAATCAGTCCACAGACGTGTTCGATCAGCTTCATGACAACGAATGCACCCAAAACATTACCGAACAGTCGCATACACAGCGAAAGCGGACGAATGCCGATTTCCATAATGTTGATTGGGGTCATAATTGCCATTGGTTTGGTGAAGGATGACAAAAAGCCTTTCAAGCCGCCCTGTGCCCGGAATGTGGACACTTCAATCAGGATAATGCTGAGCAATGCAAATGCAACCGTGACGTTGATGTCTTTGGTCGGCGGTTTAATGCCGAAGCCGAACATCCCGATGAGGTTGGAAATGCCGAGCAGCAACAGCACAGTACCCAGATATGCGAAATACGGTCTACCGGCTTTGCCCATGTTGCCTTCCAAGAAATTGTTCACCCACGTTACCGCAGATTCGAGCATCGCCTGCCCACGGCCGGGAACAATTTTCAGATTGCGTGTCAAAAGCAGAACCACAATCATGATGAACGCCATAATGCCCCACATGACCACAATGGATTCATGCACAGGAATTCCACCGAACAGCGGAATCGTAAAGGCGACCTCGGTTTGCAGTTCTTCTGCCAATGCTTCTCCCATCTTCTCACCATCCTCTCTCACAAGCTCTTTTGCAGTTCCTGCAAAAGGCATCTGCCGTCTTGGTATCAACGGCAGCATTCAAAGTGTTGAATGTTAGAACAGTGTCGTTTACTGCTCTGCTTTCTATTATACACACGGCTGTGTAAAATTGCAAGCATTAAAATGCGGCAAAATGACGGATATGGGACAATCTTCCGGAAACTGTTGCTTTTTGCAAGTTTCCAAAAGTACCGAAAATCTTTCGCATTTTCATTCTCCACTTTTAATCATTATAGAACTTTCGGAGCAAAAAGTCAACGGTTTCAGACTTAACTTTTTACACGATTTTCTGTGAAAAATAAGGCGTTTTTCGTCAAAAAAGTACATTTTCAAAAGTCGCCGTCCACAATGTCAAAAGTTATTATTTTTTCATATCGTTTTTCGTGCATCTCCACGAAAGGACAATTGTCTGCACAAGATAGACAGAGATTCCAAAAGTGTGCAAAAATCATCAAAAACAAACAGAAGCACCGTTACCCATCGGATAACGGTGCTTCTGGATTGATATAGAATAGAAGAGAGGATAGCATTACCAATATTCTACAGAATGATTGCCCCTGAAAAAACAAGCGTTCTCGAAAATATCCTGTTCTGTAGAAGGTACTTTTATTTTACCACATTTTTTTAGAAATGTCAACTATTTTTTTCGATTTTTTCATATGCAGTTTTGTATAAGTTGCAACAGAGCAAAAAAGACCGCTTTCCAGCCGGAAATATCGGCGGAAAACGGTCTTTCTCTCACTTCCTGAAAAAGAAAATCTTAGTTCTTCATTTCGTAATGTTCGCCAATCAGGGATGCATTTGCTGCCAGAATCGGACGAATGCAGTTGTCTACAAATTCTTCGGTCTGCTGTTCACTTCTACCTGTGAAGTTTTCCGGCTGCAAAATCGCATCCAGTTCTTCCTTGGTAATCATGAACATCGGGTCAGCCAGAATCATATCGCACAGGTCATTTTCCAGACCATCTTCCTTGACGTGCTTTCCAGCAATCATGGAGTATTCCCGAATCTTTTCGTGCAGTGCCTGACGGTCGCCGCCCTTCTTAACGGCATCCATCATGATGTTTTCGGTTGCCATAAACGGCAGTTCCCGCATAATCCGCTGCCGAATCATCTTCGGGTAAACCACCAGACCATCGGTTACATTCAGCATGATGTTCAGGATTGCATCCACACCCAGACAAGCTTCCGGAACAGAAACCCGCTTGTTTGCAGAGTCGTCCAATGTCCGTTCAAACCACTGTGTTCCTGCAGTGAATGCCGGATTCAGGCTGTCAATCATGACATAACGGGACAGAGAGGTGATTCGTTCGCACCGCATCGGATTCCGCTTGTATGCCATTGCAGACGAACCAATCTGGGTCTTTTCAAACGGTTCTTCCATTTCCTTAAAGCTCTGCAACAACCGCATATCGTTGGAGAACTTCGAGCAAGACTGTGCAATGCCACTCAGAGTTGCAAGAATCTGGGAGTCAATCTTTCTGGAATAAGTTTGACCAGAAACCGGAACAACACCGGTGAAGCCCATTTCTTCTGCAATCATCTGTTCCAGCTTCTTTACCTTTGTGGAATCGCCTTCAAACAGTTCCATGAAAGAAGCCTGTGTGCCAGTTGTACCCTTTGAGCCAAGCATTTTCAGGTTGGCAAGCCGGAAATCCAGTTCTTCCAAATCCATCAGCAGTTCATTCATCCACAGCGTTGCACGCTTGCCGACCGTTGTCAGCTGTGCCGGCTGCAAGTGAGTGTATGCCAGTGCCGGCATGCCCTTGTACTGCATGGCAAACTTCGACAGATTTGCCAGAACATTGATCAGCTTCCGGCGGATGATTTTCAGAGCGTCCCGCATGATGATAATATCGGTATTATCGCCAACGTAGCAAGAAGTTGCTCCCAAGTGAATAATGCCCTTTGCGTGCGGACAAACCTGTCCGTATGCATAAACGTGGGACATGACATCGTGACGAACGACCCGTTCCCGTGCTTCTGCAACATCATAATCAATGTTATAAACATTGTCTTCCAGTTCCTTTACCTGAGAAGGTGTGATCGGCAGACCGAGTTCCATTTCTGCCCGAGCCAGAGCGACCCAGAGCTTTCTCCAAGTAGAAAATTTCTTGTCAGCAGAAAAAACGTGCTGCATTTCTTCGCTGGCATACCGTGTACAAAACGGACTTTCATAACTGGTTGTATTCCGCATGATTTTTAATTCCTCTCCTTTTGATAATCCTTGAATGGATGAACGTGTACTTTCTATTATAGCGGAATTTCCTGTATTCGTCAACCTTTTTCTTTGACATAAACGCCGCCGGCTGTTGCATATGCTGATAACAAAATGTCATTTCAACAGACAGGAGGCGTTCCATGATGCAGGGATTAACCCAACAGGAAGCAAAAAACCGTCTGCGACAGGACGGGAAAAACGAACTCGCAGAAGCCCCCAAATCCAAACCCGTCCGAATGTTCCTCGGCCAATTTCGAGATGTCATGGTTATGATTTTGCTGGCAGCAACCATGGTTTCTGTTTTGCTGGGCGAATGGACGGATGCCATCACCATTATTTTAATTGTTCTGCTGAATGCAATTTTAGGGTTCATTCAGGAATTTCGGACAGAACGCACCCTCGAAACACTCCGGCAGATGACTGCCCCCACCGCTGCCGTCTGCCGAGATGGAACATGGCAGACCATTTCCGCTGCGGAACTGGTACGGGGTGACCTCATCCGGCTGGAAGCCGGCGACCGTGTTCCAGCAGATGCTGCCCTCGTGACTGCCAGCGGCATTGCTGCCAATGAGTCCATTTTAACGGGCGAATCGGCTGCTGTTTCCAAAATTGCCGGAGCAGAAACCGACACGGACAATGCCCTCCACAAGAAAAATATTGTCTATGCAGGAACTGCCATCCTGCGAGGCTCTGCCACTGCCTGCGTCATTGCAACGGGTACAAAAACGCAGATGGGACAGATTTCCGACTTGCTGCACGATGTCACAGTTTCTCAAACACCGCTGCAAAAACGTCTTGCCGGACTGGGAAAAGTCGTCGCATTGCTCTGCATTGTCGTGTGTATTCTGGTCTTTTTCGCAGGAGTCTTCCGAGGAGAACCGATTTTTGATATGCTGATGACAGGCATCACCATTGCCATCGCTGCCATTCCGGAGGGCTTACCGGCAACCGTTACCATTGCCCTTGCACTGGCAGTCAGCCGTATGATGAAACACCAGGCTCTCGTCAACCGTCTACACAGTGTTGAAACACTGGGCTGTGCTGGGATTCTCTGTGCGGATAAAACAGGGACAATTACAGAGAATGACATGACTGTCACAGACTTGGTGATTAGTACTGCACATTTCTCCGTTGACCAGTGCATTCGCCAACAGGGGACGGCAGTTTCTCCTGAACAGCATCCAGCTTTACAAACCTTACTGGAATGCTGTATGCTCTGCACCACGGCAGAACATACCCCCGGACAAAATCCAATCGGCGACCCGACAGAAACCGCCCTGCTAATCGCAGCGGAAAAGGCTGGTTTCTCTCGGGAACGCTGCAAGCAACGCTATCCCCTCCACCATATGGAGCCTTTCGACAGCGAAACCAAAAAGATGGAAGTCACGGTTTCTTACAATGGCACAGAACGGCAATACCTCAAGGGTGCAGCAGACCGTGTGTTGCCACTCTGCACGCAATTGCTGCATGGAACAACAGTCACCACGCTGACGGAATCGTTTCGGGAAGAAGTCCGCTCCGCTGTGCAAACTTTGTCAGAACGTGCTCTGCGAGTATTGGCGTTTGCCTATCGGGAATCGGATGGCGACTGGATTTTTCTGGGGTTGAGCGGTATGTTAGACCCACCTCGAGAATCGGCAAAGCAGGCGATTCGCACTTGCGAACAGGCGAAAATTCAAACTGTAATGATTACTGGCGACCACAAAAAAACCGCCCTTGCCATTGCAGAGCAAGCAGGGCTACTGCACGGAAAAAAGGCGATGACAGGACAGGAACTGGATGCTTTGAGCGATGAACAGCTTGCCGCTTGTATCCAGGAATATGCAGTCTTTGCAAGAGTCAATCCTGCTCATAAGCTGCGGTTGGTACGTGCCTATCAGAAAACGGGGGCAATTGTCGCAATGACAGGAGATGGTGTCAACGATGCTCCGGCTCTGAAAGAGGCAGATGTCGGCGTTGCCATGGGGAAATCCGGCACAGAAGTTGCAAAACAGGCGGCAGATGTAATTCTATTGGATGACAACCTGTCGACTTTGGTTTATGCTGTGGAGCAGGGACGCTGTATTTATGCCAACATCCGAAAATTTGTCCGCTATTTGCTCTCCTGTAACATCGGGGAAGTCATCACGATGCTGCTGGGAATTCTCATGGGCATGCCTGTGATTCTGCTGCCCACGCAATTGCTGCTGGTGAATCTGGTCACGGATGGGCTGCCAGCGATTGCCCTTGGCATGGAACAGCCCGAACCGTATGCCATGCGGCAGCCACCTCGAAAACCAGAAGAGCCGTTCTTCTCCGGCGGTCTGTTACAGCGAATTGTCTTTCGAGGGCTGTTAATTGGAGTCTGCACGCTGGGAGCGTTCTCCATGGCACTGCGACTCGGCGGAACGCTGGAGGCTGCCCGTACCACTGCTTTGTGTACGCTGATTCTCTCGCAGCTGATTCACGTTTTTGAGTGCAAGTCAGAAACAAAATCGCTGTTTCATCTGCCACTCTGGAACAACTGGAAGCTGCTGGCTGCCGTTGCGGTTTCTGCTGGCATCTTGTTTGCAGCGGTGGAAAGTTCGGCTCTACAGATGATTTTCACGACTGTTCCGCTGTCGCTGCCACTCTGGATTGTTGTTGCGATTTCTTCGTGTGCAATTCCGATTTGCTCGGCAATTCTATTCCAAATTACTGCAAAGAAAAAGGGAGAGCGATAAAAATATATCGGTGATTCTCTCGCAGCTGATTCACGTTTTTGAGTGCAAGTCAGAAACAAAATCCCTGTTTCATCTGCCACTCTGGAATAACTGGAAGCTGCTGGCTGCGGTTGCGGTTTCTGCTGGCATCTTGTTTGCAGCAGTGGAAAGCTCGGCTCTACAGATGATTTTCACGACTGTTCCGTATCGCTGCCACTCTGGATTGTCGTTGCAATTTCTTCGTGTGCAATTCCGATTTGCTCGGCAATTCTATTCCAAATCACTGCAAAGAAAAAGGGTGAACGATAAAAAAACAGCCCCTTTCTCTCAAAAAGGACTGTTTTTCCCTCAATTTATGATAAACTATATCATAAGCCTGTTATTCTGTGCCTTCCATCGGCAGCAGTGCAAATTCTTCCGGCAACAATGATTCTACTGGTTCTCCGGACTCTGTATTTGCCTGTTTCGATGAAGTGCCAATGACATCCGCCCAGCTCGGCTGCATACCAGAAGCAGTTTTTGCATAATACGTCAAAACTGCAACGGCATCTTCTACAGAAATTACACCATCGCCGTTGATATCGGCAGCATTTGTTGCCAAATCATTGATGTGAGCAATCTCAGAGAAGAATGTGGTATATCCGGCAGCCCGTCTTGCATAATACGTCAAAATCTGTATGGCATCGTCTACGCTAACCATAGAATCCCCGTCTACATCGCCCATTTCATAGGGGTCAGGCAAGGTAGTTGTCGTAGTTACAATTGTAGTTGTCCTTGGTTCGGTGGTCGCTGTTGTCAAATCGGTGGTTTCTGTTTCGATTGGTATCGTCGTTTCTGCTGTGGTCTTTGGAACAGAAATGGTAATGGTCAATTTATAAAATTTTTGGTTGACCAACGCCCCAACGATAACACTTCCTTCAGAAACCGCTGTCAATAAGCCGTCTTGATCAATCGTTGCAATGTTGTCATCAGTCGAAACCCACTGCGGAACTTCGCCCTTTTCTCCTAAATAATACAGTTGCAGTGTTGCACCGATTTGGTGGATCTCCTTGATATTTTTCTGCGTAACGACTCTCCCATCCCCCTCTAAGGTTGTTCCAGTAACAGGCTGCTCCAGAGAGGTAATTGTTGTGGTCTGCGTAGTTCTCGCAGAAGTTGTGGTGTTGGAAGGCTTCGTTGTGCCTGTCGTGGTCTTTTTTGTGGTAGTAGTAGTTGCAGTTGCTTTGGTCGTTCCTGCTGTGGTTGCATCCGTTGTTGTTTCAGTTGTCTGAGCATGTCGTTGCTGCCAGGACAACAGCGGATAACTACCCGTAATACCGGAATAAGCTGCTCCGAGTTTTTGTGCAAAGGTTGCTTTCTGCATCTCCGATTGCTTCATTGCCGTGCAAATTTCTCGGTCAATTGGCTGCGTATCCGTCACACCGGATTGATAATAACACATTGTGCAGTCAGCATTGCTGTCCCCAACAATACCACCTATTTTTTCATTTCCAGAAACCGTTCCGATATTGAAACAAGTTTCAATCGAACCACATTCAAATGCTCCAACCACGCCGCCAGCTATGGTATTTCCTTTAATCGCTCCGGTGTTGTAACAGCTCTGCACGATGCCGCCACTTTCTTGTCCAACGACACCGCCAGCAAATTGCAGCGAAGAAACTCTTCCTGTACTGCAACTTTCTGATACAGTTGCACAGATGCTCTGCCCAGCAATTCCGCCAGCTGCTTCCTGTCCGGAAATAAATGCGTCATTGCTGCAACGGGAAACTGTTCCGTTAAAGTTCACGCCGCAGATACCGCCAGCCATGTAATACCAAGAAGAGATCACAGCTCGATTTTCGCAATTTTCAATTGTTCCCTTATAATTATAGCCGCAAATACCACCTGCAAAGGTATCATAGCTACTTAGATAACTTTTTTCAATGGTCAGATTTTTTACCGTTGCTGTTCGACAAAGTCCGGCAAACAAGCCTGTTTCCCCGCTTTTTTGAGCATATAAGCCCGAAATTGTATGTCCATTGCCGTCAAATGTTCCGTGAAACAAGGATTGATTGACAATCCCAATCGGAACCCAAGTGTTAGACGGCTGTGCTTCGGCGGTTTCCCATTTTTCCCAGTTGGTCAGCGGATTCATCTGTAAATCTGCTTCCAGCGTAATGGTCACGCCCTCAAAGTTGGTTGTTCCATCGTTCACTAATTTTGCCAGTCCAGCCAATTCCTCCGGATTTGAGATAGAAAGCTGTGTTTCGCCTGCCTGATACCAACTGGTATCCACAGTTCCGTTCCAAGCTGCTGAAAAAACGGAAACATTTGCAGGCAGACAAGCGATTGTCAACAATCCTGTGACAAAAAAAGAAATCGCTTTCCGGCAAGTGTTCTTTCTTAATTTTTCCATAATTTCCACTCTTTTTCTATTTTTTAAGTACTATCAAAATTTTTACTTTCTCTCTGTATTATACGCACTTTTCTATGGAATGTCAATGTTTTGCGGACAGAACCGACATTTTCAACAAAAGCAAGATTCTTTCGCAAACGTAAGTTGAAAAAGATTCCCAGAAAAACTTGTATTTCTTTCCATTTTATTTTCCTTTTTATGGTAAATATGAGCTGTATCTTTCCGATTTTACAGTAAAATCACCTGTTTTTTCCTATTTTTATGAGATTTTGCCAAAAATAGCAATGGTTTGTTGCGGTCAATTCATGACAGTTGCTTACTTTTCAACAATTCACTGTTCTCTATTTACATCTGACTTTTCCACATTGGAAACGTTCTCTTGTTCGTAATTTTTCTTTCAAAAATAGATAAAAAAATGGAAAGCTGCTTAAAAAGCACTTTATGCTATCCGATATTTGTTCAAATCCTTTTTCAGAGGTTGTCCCAATCTGGAGCATATCCAGCGGATTTCTTCGCATAGTACGTCAAAATCAAAACCGCATCTTGCACGGAAATCACGCCATCCTCATCAATATCGCCCCTTTGAATATACTGAAACTGGGCATCCGTTTCCGGCTTTAATCCCACCGATTTCTTTGCATAATAAGTCAGCACCATCACAGCATCCTGCACGGAAACTGTACCATCTCCGTCCGGATCGCCCCGTTCCGACTGCACAACCGGAGCATCTGTTTCCGTTGTGATTTGCTGCACAGTAATAGCAATTCCGGTATCAGCTGCAACCATAGTATCGGTATAAGCAGCAAGTGGAATGTTTGTTTCCAGCATCAAACAGAAAACCTCCGCAACTGCGTGCGGAAGCAGGGTTTTCACCTGATATGTTCCGTCCCGTGTAATATGCACCTCGCCGGGGGTTGCTGTATCTTCCTCTGTTCCAAAAAATGTAAGATCTTCCGCAGCACCCAACAGGGAAACCACATAGGGTTCTGAAAGTTTGCCCAGTCCGGAAATGGTAAATGTCACGCTCAAATAATCAGAAGCCGAACTCGGCTGCAAGTCGGTACAGTTGGAATTGCCCCATTCATTCCGCAGATTCAGCCGTAAATAAAGCCCATTTGTGGTAAGGCTGTCTGATGACTGTGTATAGGGCAGTGCGGTTGCGGTTGCAGATACGGGCAGGGATAAGCTGCAAATGATCAGGCAAATGGTAAGCAGAACTGCAAAAATCCGAGCAGGATGCATGGAACACAAATCCTTTCTATCATAAAGTACAATCTTCTGCTATTATACAAATTCTGCGGATTTTTGTCAATGTGTGGGGAATGATTTCTTGATTTCTGAAACCAGTTCTGGGGAAAATAATTGCGTACGGTTCGGCAAAATCGCTTCACTCTTTGCCTTTGTGCTGTTCGCCGGTGGTTACGTTGTCCGAATTGCCTATGAATCTTTCTTAGATTTCAGTTTTTCTGAATTTTTTATGCTTTATAGAACGGCGAACAGCAGTTCACTTTATTTCTCTTAGATTTCTATTCCTGCTAATTGTCCACTCTTTGCAGGTGGCAGCTTGCCCCCTGCACCCCTCCGCCGAGCTGAGCCAGCTCGACCGCAGTTCGCCTGCGGCGAAGGATTTTTACAACGTTCTGCTTCAAAATAAAAACTCCCCTGCCTGTTTCTTTTAACAAGCAGAGGAGTTTTAAAAATTCCAATGAATCGCTTATGCTTCCATCAATTCACAAATCAAATTCGAGAATGCAACCGGATCTGCAATCGGCATGCCCTCAATCAACAATGCCTGATTATACAGCAGCTGGCTGTACTTGCCCAGCGTTTCATCATCCAATGTTTTCAACTTCTGATAAATCGGATGCTCCGGATTCAGTTCCAGAACCGTTTGTGCCTGTACTGGCTGGTCAACGCCCGGCATTGCATTCAAAGTCTTTGCCATTTCCATAGACAAATCCCCTTCGTTGCTCAGGCAAACCGGATGCGATTTCAGTCTACCAGACAGCTTTACCTTTGCAACCTTGCCATCCAATGCCTTCTGCATGGTTTCCAGCATATCCTTGCTTTCGGTTTCTTTCTGTTCGAGTTCCTTCTTTTCTTCTTCACTCTCCAGATTCAAATCATTTGCAGAAACGGACTTGAATTCCTTGTCCTTATACTTCATCAGCATTCTAATTGCAAATTCATCTACACTGTCGGTAAAGTACAGGATTTCATAGCCCTTATCTTTCACCAGTTCGGTCTGCGGCAGAGCCTCAATTCTGGCAATGCTTTCGCCGCATGCATAATAAATGCAAGTCTGGTCTTCCGGCATCCGGTCAACATATTCTGCCAGACTGGTCAGCTTCTGATCCTTAGAGGAGGTAAACAGCAGCAAGTCTTGCAGCATATCCTTATGCATACCATAGTCAGAATAAACACCATATTTCAGCTGCAAGCCAAATGCCTGATAGAACTTTTCATACTGTTCCCGTTCGTTCTTCATCATCCGGCTGAGTTCATTCTTAATGGTTCGTTCCACACTCTTTGCAATCAACCGCATCTGGGCATCATGCTGGAGCATTTCACGGGAAATGTTCAGAGAAACGTCTTCGGAGTCTACCAGACCCTTTACAAAGCTGAAGTAATCCGGCAGCAGGTCTTCGCAGCGTTCCATAATCAAAACACCGTTTGCATACAGCTGCAAGCCCTTTTCATATTCTTTCGAATAGTAGTTGAACGGTGCTCGTTCCGGAATATACAACAATGCATCATAAGTAACTGTTCCTTCGTTGTGTACCAAAGCGTGATGCAGTGGGTTGCTGTAATCGTTGAACTTGTCCTTATAGAAGTTGTTGTAATCGTCATCCGTCAGTTCGTTCTTGTTCTTCTTCCAGAGCGGTGTCATGCTGTTCAATGTCACCAGTTCTGTATATTCTTCGTACTCGTCCGAATCTTCCTTCTTCCGAGATTTGGTCATTTCCATGCGAATTGGGAAACGAATGTAATCGCTATACCGCTTTACCAAAGACTGAATCCGGTACTGGTCGAGGTAATCGCTGTACTTTTCTGCTCCCTCTTCTTTATCTTCTTCGTCCGGCAGGAGTTCCAGTGTGATTTCTGTACCAACGGTATCCTTGTCACATTCATCAATGGTGTAACCGTCTGTTCCCTCAGACTGCCATACATATGCTTTCTCTGCACCAAATGCCTTGGACTTTACAGTCACCCGACTAGCAACCATAAATGCAGAATAAAAACCAACACCGAATTGACCGATAATCTGGTGGTCGTCTTCCATCTGGTTTTCGCTCTTGAACTGCAAAGAACCGCTGTTTGCAATTGTTCCGAGGTGTTCTTCCAGTTCTTCCTTGGTCATACCGATCCCATTATCTTTAATGGTCAGGGTACGGTTTTCTTTATCTGGAATAATTTCAATGACAAAATCCGATTTCGTCATATTGACGCTGTCATCCGTCAATGAACGGAAATACAACTTGTCAATTGCATCGCTTGCATTAGAAATCAATTCCCGCAGGAAAATTTCCTTGTGGGTATAAATCGAATGAATCATCAAATCTAAGAGCCGCTTGGACTCTGCTTTAAACTGTTTCTGTTCCATATCCAATCCCGACTGCGTTACCGCAACCGCTCCCTTCTGAAATTAGCACTCTTTCTATTTGAGTGCTAACACTATTATAGCACTTGTGCTAAATTCGTCAAGGTGTTGATTCGATTATTTACAGTTTGTTTACATTTAGAATGATTTTTGTTGGTGTTTCTTTTGGCTCTTTGCAAATACTATGGATATATCCGAAATCAAAACCAATCTGAAACTTTCACCCAGACAGAAAAAACCGCTGCCCGAATCCATCTCCGAACAGCGGTCATTCATCTATTTCTATTTTTTATTTCAGCAAAAAAACTTTCATTGCCCGTTTTCCAATGGCTTTTGTTTCAACGAGATTCAAACCACCATTGACAACGCCTCCGGCAACGGGTACAACCTTTACCAGATTGATAACACCCTTTTGCCCGAACTTTGTCAGAAACCGAAAGCCCAACTTCTGATTGATTTTCGTCAGAACCGTCCCCGGCAGTTTCTTTAACAACTGCAAAGAAGCTCGGTTTGCCGTCTTTACCCCAACCTGTTTCAACAGATTTCCGACTTCGACTTTCAACAAAGTTGCAAACACCATGGATTTCACAACATCATCCTGCAACGAATAACCGCCCATAACTGCAATGGCTGCAATCATGCGAATCTGCACGTACATGGAAGAGCCAATATCGGCGGTAATGGTTGCCGGCAGCGTAATCAATCCGCCCAATCCGGTCAAAAATCCAGTTGTTGTGCACTTGGTAACCTGCATCCGAATTAACTGCTCAGCTGCCTGTTCTTTCTTTCCGCCACAGTTCGATAAGTATTCCTGTGCCAGTGCTTCCACAGACTTCGCCCCAGGAATGCCCTTTAATGCACCATCGTATAACTTCCCCAGCAAGTTCCAGCCCTTTTCACCCTCTTGAACCGCTTTGCCTTTCTCAGCGTTTAAATCTATGATTTGTGTTGTTTCTGTTCCCATACATACCGCCCCTTTTTTCCATTCTTCGGCAAGTTTTTCTCTTTTAATTATAATCAAAATTATTTTTCTTGTCAAGATTTTGCGAATTTCCGCCCCTGCAAAAATTCTATATGAAAATCAGATTTCAACTTCTATGCTGTTTACATTTGAAAAATTGTCCGATACGCTATTTCATGATTGCGAGGTGATGAAATGAATCTGGATTACAAGCAAATCGGAAAAAATCTTGCAAGGCGGAGAAAGGAACTGCGACTGAAACAATATGAAGTCTGTGAGCGTGCCGGTATCAACGATAAGTATCTCTCCTGTATCGAAACCGCACGTTCGATTCCCAGTCTGGAAGTGTTCCTGCGGCTCTGCGAAGCCCTGGAAACCACTCCTGACCATATTCTGTTGGGTTCTGTCTGCGAAACAGACCCCACACAATCGGAAACAGTTCTATTGGAAAAGTTTCGTTCGCTTTCTCCAAAAGGTCAGCACCTTTCCCTTGCATTCATGAATTGGATTGCCGATGAACTCGACTGTTTCTAATTCACCATTCCATTATATCCATGCTTGCAGACAGGCGGTTGTCCGTTTAAAAACATTTTACAAATTTCATGCAAGTTCCCCGTTTCTGTTGTTCGATGGAAACGGGGAACTTGTTTTTTTCGAGCCGCAAGAAATGCATTTCATCCGGAAAATTCCTGTTCAATTTCGACAAAATTTTGATTTTATTTTCAATGTTCCGTTTATACTCCAATCATCTTGTTTCTAATGTTATAAACTTTTTTGAAAAATTATTGAATTTACAGCAAAATCCCTTGCCATCTGCGAAATTCTATGCTACAATGTTTTCATACCATTCCGGTTTTCACAGTCACTGAAATCGTTTTCGCACAACTTCACAAATTCCCAATGCCGGAATGCAGACCAAAAACCAAAGGACAGAAAACGGCAGACAAATCTGCCCATATACATTCCATGGCATTTCTCGATAACTCCAGACATGCCACTGCAAGACCAGATTATCCAACACACCAACCACCATTTCCAGTGCGGTAATGATAAACGCCCCCGACAACGCCTGCAACAACAGCGTATGCCGTGGAGCTGTGCCATGCAGCCGATACAGCAGCATGCCCACGATTCCGCCCAGCAGCGTCATCGTCCAGTGGGTATATCCTCTTGCAGCAATCTCCAACAAACTATAGATAAAACAACCCAGCAAAAACATGATTCCATATTCATAGGCATGGATTTTCTGCGGTGCAGTCATCGCTGTTCCAGCCTCCTTTCCATGATTTTTTCTGGATTTTCACCACATCCTGTCCTTTAGTATTTACCATCCAACCTTATGGTATACGACATAGAAAGAAAGGAATTTTATCCATGAGAAGAAGTGGCATTTTAATGCACATCTCCAGCCTGCCCTCTCGCTATGGCATCGGCAAACTGGGTGCATCCGCTTATCAATTTGCGGACTTTCTGAAAAAAAGCGGTGTTTCTGTCTGGCAGATTCTTCCGCTCTCTCCGACTAGCTACGGCGATTCTCCGTACCAGTCTTTTTCCGCTTATGCCGGAAATCCATATTTCATCGACTTTGAACAGCTGGAAGAACAAGGTCTGCTCGAACACACCGATTATGCAGATGCCAACTGGGGCAGCCCAAACAAAGTTGACTACGAACGCCTCTATCAGATGTGCTTTCCGATTCTGAAAAAGGCATTTCAGGCATTTGACTGCACAAATCTGGATTATGTTGCATTCTGTGAAAAGCATCGGGCTTGGCTGCCAGATTATGCCCTGTTTATGGCTCTGAAATTTGCCCATAATGGAAAGGCATGGACAGAATGGGAACCGGAACTGGCAATGCGGAATGCAGAATCCCTGCAAAAGGCTCGCTCGAAATACATCGAAGACGTGCAGTTCTTCCAGGTTATTCAGTACTGGTTCTATTCGCAGTGGGATAAGCTGAAAACGTACTGCAACGAAAATGGCATCTCCCTCATCGGTGATATGCCGATCTATGTTTCCTATGACAGCGTAGAAGTCTGGTCACAGCCGGAACTGTTTGAACTCGACCGACAGCACCGCCCGATTGCTGTTGCAGGCTGTCCGCCGGATGTCTTTTCTCCAACCGGTCAGCTCTGGGGCAATCCGCTCTATGATTGGGATTACCACAAGAAAACCGGATATGCATGGTGGATTCAGCGGCTGGCGTTTGCTACCTCCATCTATGACACCGTTCGGATTGACCACTTCCGTGGATTTGAAAGCTATTACAGCATTCCTTACGGCAACCCAACTGCCGAAATCGGCGAATGGAGAAAAGGCCCAAATACTGCCCTGTTTAAAGCTGCACAAGCTGCACTGGGCGACCTCTCTATCATTGCAGAAGACCTCGGCTTTATCACGCCGGAAGTGCAAAAAATGCTGGATGCCTGTGGCTATCCGGGGATGAAAGTTACCCAGTTCGCATTCAGCGATGGGGCAAAGAACACCTACCTGCCGCAGAACTACAAGACAACAAACTGCGTTGCCTATACGGGCACGCACGATAATATGACACTGAATGGTTGGGTTTACGGGGCAAGCGACAAGGAAATCAGCTTCGCAAAACGCTATTTACGGGTCAGAGATCGCAAGGATTTACCAGAATCCTTGCTCCGCATCACCTGGGGCAGCATCGCAGACCTTGCCATTGGTCAGGTGCAGGATTTCTTGCAAGAACCGGCAAACGCTCGGATGAATACGCCGTCAACTGCGTTCGGCAACTGGCAGTATCGCACCACCGCCAAGCAGTTCAACCACAAGCTTTCCAAGAAAATTTATCAGTTAAACGCATTGTATAACCGTCTGCCGGAAGAAGATTCCGCAGCCGAAACCGATACCAAAGAAATCGAACTGGAGGACTGAACCCCATGCAGAAAGATCAACTGAAAGAACAACTGACACAGGCACTCGCTGGCATTGCTCCGAAGGATGCCACCCCACAGCAGCTGCATCAGGCAATCGGTGATGTCGTGATGCACAACATCGCTGAAAACTGGAACAAGAGCACACAGGCTCATGAAACCAATCGCCATGCTTGCTATTTTTCCATGGAATTTCTGGTTGGACGGGCAGTCTTTAACAACCTGCTCTGTCTGGGCTGCTACAAAGAAGTGGAAACCGCTTTGCAGGAAATGGGGGCTTCGCTCGCTTCTCTCGAAGAAATCGAAGACGCTGCCCTCGGTAACGGCGGTCTGGGACGGCTGGCTGCCTGCTTCCTCGACAGTGCTGCAACCCTGAATCTGCCGCTGGACGGCTATGGCATTCGCTACAAGTACGGTCTGTTCAAGCAGTCAATTGTAGACGGCTTCCAGAAAGAAGAACCGGACAACTGGATGCAGTACGGCGATGCATGGTCTGTTCGCTGCGAAAAGGATGCCGTTCTGGTACACTTCAACGGTCAGACGGTCAAGGCTGTTCCGTATGATATGCCAGTAATCGGCTGCAAGACCAAGCACATTGGCACATTGCGGCTCTGGCAGGCTGAACCAGTCCATACATTTGACTTTGACCTGTTCAACCAGCAGAAATATCTCGAAGCTGCTGCGGAAACGGTCTATGCAGAAGATATTTCTCGGGTTCTCTATCCGAACGACGATACTTGGGACGGCAAGAAACTGCGGTTAAAGCAGCAGTATTTCTTCTGTGCCGCTTCCCTGTCTGATATTCTGAAAAAGCACAAGGCAACCTATGGCACACTGGACAATCTGGCTGATAAACTGGCTATTCAGCTGAACGACACTCATCCGGTCATCTCCATTCCGGAACTGATTCGCCTGCTGATGCTGGATGACAGCAAGCGGACATTTGCCGATGCATTCGCCATTGCTCAGAAGGTTTTCCGCTACACCAACCACACGGTTATGCCGGAAGCCCTCGAAAAGTGGGATTGCCATCTGGTGGAAGAACTGCTGCCGGAACTCTATCCGATTATTGTACAAATCAACGAAGCCATGCTGACCGAACTTTACCAGAAGAACATTCCGCTGGAACAGATTGCAAAGATGAAGATTATTCAGAATGGTATGGTACACATGGCACATCTGGCAGTTTATGCATCCTCTTACACCAATGGTGTTGCTGCAATCCACACCCAGATTCTGAAAGATACCGTTCTGGCAGACTGGTACAAGGTATGGCCGGAACGCTTCCTGAACGAAACCAACGGTATTACCCAGCGGCGTTGGCTGGCACTCTGCAACCAAGAACTGTCTGGACTGCTCACCAAACTGGCTGGCTCTGATGCTTGGATGACTGACCTCAAGCAGCTGAAGGCTCTGGAAACAAAGGGCACTCCCGATGTTCTGGAACAGTTCTGCTCCATCAAGCAGACCAAAAAGCAGCAGCTAGCGGATTTCATCGCTGCAAAGGAAGGCGTTACCATCGACCCGAACAGCATCTTTGATATTCAGATTAAGCGGTTACACGAATACAAGCGGCAGCTGCTGAATGCATTCTCTATCCTGTATCTCTATGAGGGCATCAAGGACGGCAGCATTCAGAACTTTACCCCGACCACATTCCTGTTCGGTGCAAAGTCTGCTCCGGGCTATCGCCGTGCAAAGGCAATCATCAAGTTCATCAATGAAGTTGGCAAGCTGATTGCCAATGACCCAGACGTGAACCAGCTGATTAAAGTGGTATTCGTTTCCAACTACAATGTATCCTATGCAGAAAAGCTGGTAGCTGCGGCTGATGTTTCTGAACAGATTTCTACTGCAGGTACAGAAGCCTCCGGTACTGGTAACATGAAGCTGATGCTGAATGGTGCAGTAACGCTGGGCACTTATGACGGTGCAAATGTCGAAATCGTAGAAGAAGCTGGTGAGGATTGCAACTATATCTTCGGTGCAAAGGTTGAAGAACTGGAAACCATTCTCCCGCAGTACGACAGCCGCAAGATTTTCTCTGAAAATCCGAAAATTCGCCGTGTTGTAGAACGTCTGATTGACGGCACACTTTCTGACGGCGGCAGCGGCGACTTCCGAGAACTGTATTATGCCCTGCTGGATGGTGCAAGCTGGCACGCTCCAGACCATTATTACTTGCTGGGCGATTTGGAAAGCTATGTAGCTGCAAAGCTGCGTTGCAATCAGGATTACCAGAACCGCATGGATTTCGCTGCAAAGCAGTGGAAGAATATTTGCAATGCAGGCAAGTTCAGCTCTGATAGAACGATTGCTGGCTATGCAAAGGATATCTGGCAGATTGACCCAGTTACTCTCTAAGCTACGAATTATTTTGAAACGATACAAACGGGAATGCTTCTTACAGTGTTCCCGTTTTTCTTTTTGAGATATGTTAAAATTGAACAAAATTATCCGTTAAATTTTCAAAAATATTGATATTATTACAAAGATTCCAGTGGAAATTTCTGCTATAATCAATACAGAACAACAACTAAAACGATTTCAACCGATTATAAATTACAGGAGGATGATTCATGATGAAATTGACAACCACTCGTTCCATTGCTGCATTTGTTGCAGCTCTGCTGCTGTCTATTACTTGCCTGACCATTGGCAGCATGGCTCTGACCGCAACGCAGACAGATGCACCAATGATTACAGCAAGCATCCAAGAAGAAGAAACACCCCTGTAACCCAAGGAGGTTGATGGTTATGAAAAAGCAAGTTCTTGCAGTGAGTGCTGCATTATTCTTATCTGCTGTTTGTCTGGGGGCAATGCGTGCCGTTCCGGCAAGGGCAGCTGCACAGGAAACCGCAGCAGTTGCAATTTGCGGTACTGTAATTGTCCAACAAAATCAAGTTCCAGAACTGCCGTCTTACACAGACCCTGTGATGGAAACAACCATTGACGAAGAGGAAACTCCGCTGTAAAGATCTCATTTCTGTTCATAAAAAAAGAGCACCTTTCTGAAAAACGAAAGGTGCTCTTTTTTTGATATCTGTTCTTTATTCTTCCGGCAAGGTATCATGCCAGCCAATTTCCCCATCGGATTCATAGAGATATTGCCCCGTGTCGCTGTCCTGTACATAGTATCCGTCTGGAATACCCTCCTGATAGGTTTCTTCCAATGCAGTGCAGAACAACTCCACTCGCCGCAGCGTGGTAGCTTGTTCCAGTTCGCATGCTGCATTCACCTGAGCGAAAATCTCCGCAATGCGGTTGTAATCAGGGGCATTGGTATAATATAGCTGTGCTGCCCCATAGGTTAGAAAATAGTCGTGAGAATTGTATGTTTGCCCCGGTTCTGGTTCGGTCAAATCTAAGTAGAGAAATACGCCGTCTGCTGCATCGGGGAATTGCTCTGTAAAGTCTGCAATCGCCTGTTCTCGTGCGGTGTCATCATCTGGAATTGGCTCATCTGAAAGCTGAATACCAACTGGCATTTGAATCATCGTGCTGACTTCCTGTAAACGATTACAGAGGGCTTGTCGGTCTGCTTCAGAATCTATCACATCTTCTGACCAGAGCAGGGCTGCTGTTCCGCCATTCCAGACCTGCGGAGCAGGCAAAACAGAGGATTCCGGTTCTGTTGGCTGCGGTGTATGCATCGCATACAGAGCAATGCCGATAATTAATAGGATGGGGAGCAGAATCAATGACACCAACCAAAATCGAAACGGGTGTTTCTGTGAAACGGATGTTTCTGTGTGCAGTGCTGGCAATAATTGTCCGCAGTTGTCACAATAAATGGATTTTGATTGCTGCTGTACACCACAGTAAGGGCAAGTCATGCGAAACACTCCTTTTTTGATGAAATAAGACTGTAAGTAACGAGCCGCAGGCAAATAAAAAGTTTTTTGATCCAGCAATTTTTCAAAAATGCTGG
>OIDL01000117.1_pt1 | contig 44799 bp, 37 predicted proteins | sample 1581611 | NCBI WGS metagenome assembly OIDL01 (sample SAMEA3882516, study PRJEB24775) | human gut metagenome | biome: human-associated habitat; feature: intestine environment; material: feces | place: Netherlands | collected 2009/2010 | reverse complement strand
GAGCGCCACCTTGCCAAGGTGGAGGTAGCGAGTTCGAGCCTCGTAATCCGCTCCAATCGGCGCTATAGCCAAGTGGTAAGGCAAAGGTCTGCAACACCTTGATCCCCAGTTCAAATCTGGGTGGCGCCTCCAGAATCGTTTCTCTATGGAGAATGAAAAAAGTCCGAGTAGGGCTTTTTTTGTTCTCCATTTTTCGTTCCCCCTCCCCGATTGCTCTGTTTGCGAGAATATTTCCCTACAAACATATCAACATAAAAAACAAGCGGTATGGTTTTTTCTCCATATCGCTTGTTTTGTTTTCTCTTATTGAAACAGGCTGGAATCCCTACCCTGCAAGTAAGTTTTACGTGTAATCAAATGGCGTGACATAAAAAGTATTCTATATATGACTCTCACAGACATAAACATACGGTTTCTCTACCTGATTTGTGGTGCAAAGTACGGAGGGTTTTCATCCGTGCAAGTTTATCCGAAAAGCTGCTACATCCACGAAAAGCAAAGCGGTACAGTTTTCACCCATACCGCTTGATGTTTATTTTTTGCCAACACAGACAGCACAGCTGCCGCATGGCGTTTTCTCTACTCGAATCTGTGCGTCGAATCGCTCCGCCAGTGCAGACAATTCTAACCTTGCAAACCCATCCGGAAAACTGCTACATCTCACGCAAAACAAAAGCGGTACAGTTTCCACCCATACCGCTTGATGTTTATTTTTTGCCAACGCAGACAGCACGGCTGCCACAGGGCGTTTTCTCTACTCGAATCTGTGCATTGAATTATTTCACCAGCGTCAAGCCTATTCGGAAAGCTGCTACATTCACGAAAAGCAAAGCGGTACAGTTTCCACCCATACCGCTTGATATTTATTTTTTGCCAACGCAGACGGCACGACTGCCACATGGCGTTTTCTCTACCCGAATCTGTGCATCGAATCGCTCCGCCAATGCGGACACATGGGAGATAATCCCCACCATGCAATCATGACCGGAAAGCTGCTGCAACAGCTGTATCGCATTCTCCAACGCCATTTCATCTAAAGAACCGAAACCCTCATCAATGAACATCGCATTGATTTGCACGCAGCCACTCTGCTGCTGCACCGCCTCGGAAAGCCCCAACGCCAGCGACAGCGATGCCAAAAATGTTTCCCCACCAGACAGCGTTTTCACATCTCGTTCTGTTCCGGTGTATTGATCCAACACGTTCAGATTCAAGCCGGAGGAAATATTCTTTCGGTCTTCCTCTTTTCGGCGAATCAGCTGATAACGTCCATTGGAAAGCTGGTCTAACTTCTGGTTGGCATGCTCCAAAATGCGTGTGAAATAATACGCCTGCACATACCGTTCCAGCGAAATCCGTTCTCCGCCGTGCTCGGTATTCGTTCCATTCATCATGCTATATAGTTCTTTGTACGTCATCCACGTCTGAGAAGCCTGCTCCAGCGTTTTCAGGGACAGTCGAACAGCTGCTACCGTTTCCTGTACCTGCTGCAAGTCTGCCTTCTGCATGGCAATTTCTCGCTGTTTCTGCGACAACTGCCGGCGGAATTCTAGCAAGGTCTGTTCTGCCCCTGCCGTATCATACAACGGCTTCCCTGCAATTTCTGCTTCCAATCGGCTGCACGCATCCTGACAAGCTGCCAGCTGCTTCTCCAACTCTTGTACCTGTGTCTGTGCACGTTTCTGTTGCAGCTGTGCCTGTTCGATTTTCTGCCGGAAACAAAGCAACTGTTGCTGTGCCTCCTGCAATGTTCCATATTGCAAGCTGTTCTGAACATAATCGCACTCGGTACGTTTTCCAGTGATTTTCTGCAATAATGCTTGTACTGCCTGCTCCTGTGCCGTCACAGCGTTTTGCAGAATCGGCAATGCCTCTTGTTTGCGTTTCAAGGCTGCCTGCTGTTCTGTCCGCTGCTGTAACTGCTCTTGCAATTGTTTCTGCTGTTTTGTCAATGCAGAGATTCCCGAACGAATTTTTTTCAGCATTACTTCTAATGTTTCCGCCGTGGTCTGTTCACTCAATTTATGCTGCTGCAACAACTGCTGTTTCTGCGTTTGCAGCTGTGCACAAACCGCCTGCTGTTTCTCTAACTGGCTCTTCTGGTTCTGCATGGCCTGCAAAGCAGCTTCCTGCTGTTTTCTGGCACGCTGGAACTGCTGTTCCGAAACGGTCTGCTGTGTCTGCTCTGCCGGATGCGGATGCTCCAGGGAGCCGCAAACCGGACACGCTACCCCTGCCTGCAACTGTGCTGCAAGGTTGCCTGCCATACTCTGAAAGAACTGCTGTTCCAGTGCATCGTATTTCGGCTTCTCTACCTGATAATACTGCTGGTGAGCTTGCTGTGCTTGCTGTTCTAATCCGGCACAATCTGCCTCCGCCTGCCGAACCGCTGCAAACTGCTGCTGCAACTGCTGCAAAACCTGCAACGCCTGCTGTTTCTGCACCATTTTTGTCTTGGTGCTCTCCAATTCCGCTGCACAGGCTGCATGCTCTTCTACTTCTTTTTGCAGCATTGCACAAGCTTGCTGGGTCTGTTCGAGCGTTGCCTTTTTCTGAGCCTGCTCCTGCTGGAGTTGCTGGCTCTGCTTCCGTAAGGTCAACAATTCCTTTTGCAGGTCTGCCAAATGCTGATATTCCGGCACGCTCCGTTCCAGCTGTGCCGCTGCATCCTGCCATTCGGGAATCTGTACGGCATTGATTTCCGCCCGTTCCAATAACTCCGCTGCAACGGTCTGCCGTTGTTGCAGTTGCTGCAATTCTTTCTGCTGCTGTTCCAACCGGAAACAGTTCTGGTTGTGTCGTCTGCCCTGCTCCATCTGTTGCACCAACTGGTCTACACTCTGCTGGAATCGCTCCTGTTCTTTCTCCAGTAAGGGCAGCTGCTCCAGCCGTTCCCGACAGTCCTCCTCTAAAAGCTGACAGCAAATCGGACTGGTGGCAACCGTTTTTTCTTCTGCAAGTAATTCCTGATACTGCTGTTTCCGGGTTGCTTCGTGTGGGGCAACCGTTTTCAGCTTTGCTGCAATGGAAATGGTCTGCATGGAAATTTCCTGTGTTTTGGCATCATATCGCTGCTTCAAACGGTCACGAATCCGCCCACAGGATTCCGTGTGAAACAGTTTGCTGAGAATCTGCCCCTTTTCAATCGAATTGGAGAGCAGAAACCGCCGAAATTCCCCCTGTGCAATCATTACAATCTGTTGAAACTGTGTGCTTTCCATGCCGATTCGTTCGGTAATTTCACAGGTAACCGTTTTAAAGCCGCTGCAAATGCAAGTCTTTTCTCCGTTCGGCAACAGCTCATACAGCGTTGCATTTGCCTTTTGTTCCACTGTTCCAATTCCACGTTGTTTCTGCCGTTCATAAGCTGGGTTTCGCTCGACCAGATACCGTTTCCCGTTGCCCAGAAATTCCAGCCGGACTTTTGTTTCTGCGGTGCTGTCGGTCAAGTATTGACTGCGGAACTGTCGGGCTTCTCGTTCTGAGCCGCTCGCCGTTCCATATAGAGCGAAACAAATCGCATCGAAAATGGTTGTCTTTCCAGCACCTGTTTCTCCGGTAATCAAAAAGACTTCGCCATCCTGCCAGTCTGTAAAGGAGATTTTGCACGGTTCTGCAAATGCTCCAAATCCATATAATTCTAAATGCAATGGTTTCATTCGCTTTCCTGCTCCTCCTCTACCAGTTCTGTCATCAGTGCCATTTCTTCCGGATGTTCTCGCAGCGGATAATGATACACGTTCTCATAAAATTCTGTCACCAAGTCCAGCAACGATTGTTCTTCTACGTGAACCGCTTCGGTTGCCGCTGCTGGCTGCCGGAGGCGTTCCCGTTCTATATAACTCAACTCCAGCGTGTTTGGATAAACGACCCGCAACTTTTCGATCGCATTGGGAATCAATTCCAAGTCGGTCAACTCTGCCCGAATGAAATCTTCGGACGGAGTTGCGTATTTCAAAAGCGATTCCAATGCTCCATGCAAAATCCGCATATCCCGTTTTGGATGCAGCGGAATGATGGTGATGGTACAGTTGTCTTTCTCTTTCCAGTTCAGCAGTGTCACAGATTTCCGCTGCAAGCACTCGGAAAACGAATACTTCATCAGAGAACCACTGTAACGAATGCGGTCACGCCGTACCCACTGCGGCTTGTGAATGTGTCCCAACGCTACATAATCATAGGCATCAAAGAGCGTGTCGGATACCAGCTGCAATCCGCCCAGCTGTGTTTCTGAGTCGGATTCCTCCGGTGCTGCTCCATTGTGCAGGACAAAGCCATGATACAATAATAAATTGCGGTGGTTTGGGTCTGGAGGGGTCTGCTCCAAAACGGCACGGATGCCATCGTCCAGCGTTGCAAAGGACTGTTCCGGGAACTGAACGGATAGCTGTGCCAGCTTGACATAGGGCAGCATGGAAATTGTCAGCGTGCCGTATGCATCGGAAAGAGAAACCGTTTCCATTTTACCGGAAAATGTTCCGGCAATGTGGATTTGATTCTTTTGCAGCAAGTCGCTGCCGAATTGCAGCCGCTCCGGAGAATCATGGTTGCCGCTAATCATGCAAACGTGTACGCTTCGTGCTGCCAGTTGGGTCAAAAACCAGTCCAGCAGCTGCACGGCATCCGCCGGCGGCACGGGTTTGTCATAAATATCGCCGCATAATAATAACACGGTCACTTGCTGCTCGTCTATGATTTGCAGGACTTCTTGTAATAACGCCTGCTGTATCGGCAGAAAAGAGAGGTTATAAAACCGCCGTCCAAGGTGCAGATCGCTCATATGCAATAGCTTCATAGAATCCTCCTTTTTGACACAAAGCCGCCATACAATCACGCATGGCGGCCGTTTTCGGTCTGTTCCTGATTTTTTAATACATGCTGTTTAATCGCATGGAACGATTCTGCACTCAAAATATGTTCCATTCTGCACGCATCTTCTACCGCTTTCTGTGGGTCAACGCCCAAGTAAATCAGCCAGTCGGAAAGCAGGGTATGTCGTTCATACATGGTTTCTGCAATTTTTCTGCCCGCTGCGGTCAGGTGCAGATATCCCGATTCATCCATCGTCACCAATCCCGCATTCCGCAGGTTTTTCATGGCAATGCTGACGCTCGGCTTTGAATAAGAGAGTTCATTGACAACATCAATCGAACGCACTTCACCAATTCTCTGTTGTAAAATCAAAATGGTTTCCAGATAGTTTTCAGCGGATTCTTGTATTTTCATAATTGTACGCCTCCTGTTGGATTCCGTGGCATTTCTGCATAAAATGCACAGTAAAAATGAAGTGTGGTAGAAAAACCTGTCTTCTATGAATGCAATTATAACACAATTTTATCGGAAATGCAACCGTTTTCACAAAGAATTCAGAAAGCCCCTGTTCTGCCATGTCATTTTTTCATTCATAAAAATATTTTTTTCGCATAGGATTGACAAACGGCATCAAATTTGTTATACTGTCTTTTAAAAAATCATTCGTCCCATCTTTCAACCAAAAAAAGGAGGCTGTTTCATGGACGACCCGGACAGTGATGCGAACCCTGCACCACTGCAAAAACGCCTGTTTTTTCTGTTCCTGCATGTGCTGCGGTAGCGGTCTTTCGCTCCCCATCATGCAAGCTTGATACAAAAAATTTTTACAGAAGAACAGGAGTTAATGAATCCATATGATTGGACAAATTCTTTTACAATTGATTTTAATCGCCTTGAATGCCATTTTTGCCTGTGCAGAAATCGCTGTCATTTCCAGCAACGAAACCCGTATTGACAAGCTGGCAGAACAGGGCAACAAGCCGGCAAAACGTCTGCAAGCCTTGCAGAATCGTCCGGCACAATTCCTTGCAACCATTCAGGTTGCCATTACGCTTTCCGGCTTTTTGGGCAGTGCCTTTGCCGCTGACCACTTCTCAGAAGCATTGGTGCAACTGCTGGTGAACTGGGGCGTTGCCATTCCGCAGGCAACCTTGCAAACCATTTCCGTTGTCTTGATTACCATTTTGCTTTCCTTCCTGACGCTTGTTTTCGGCGAACTTGTCCCGAAACGAATTGCCATGCGAAAGGCAGAATCCATTGCGTTGGGTATCTCCGGCATGATTCAGGTACTGGCAAAACTCTGCTCGCCGCTGGTTTGGCTGCTGACGGCTGCCACCAATGGTGTGTTGCGGCTGTTCCGCATTGACCCGAACGCAGAAGAAGAGGAAATCAGCGAAGAAAATATTCGGATGATGGCAGATGCCGGAAGTGAAAAAGGCGTGATTGCGGCAGAAGAAAACGAGATGATTCAAAACGTCTTTGCCTTTAACGACTGGACAGCGGAAGAAATCATGACCCACCGGACGGAATTACAGCTTCTCTGGGAACGGGACTCGCTGGACAGCTGGAAGCAGACCATTCGACAGACTCCACACCGCTATTACCCCATCTGTGGCGAGCATACCGACGACATCCTTGGCGTATTGGATACCCGAAAACTGTTTGCCGTTGCCGAACAGACCAAAGAATGTGTCATGAAAACAGCAGTTGTTCCGGCTTTCTTTATTCCCTCTACGGCAAAGGCGAACGATGTCTTTCACAGCATGCGAAAAGCAGGGCAGAGTTATGCCATTGTACTGGATGAATTTGGTGGTACAGACGGCGTTTTAACGATGCTCGACCTGATGGAACGGCTGGTTGGTTCGCTGGACGAGGCAGCAGATGCCTCTGAATTGCAGGAGGAAAACGGTATCTATCGCATTGCTGGTAACTGCGAACTGGAACGAATGGAAGAAACGCTTCGGATGCAGCTGCCGGAAACCGATGCCACCACGGCTGGCGGATGGATTGTGGAACAGCTTGGACGGATTCCGCATACTGGGGAAACGCTGCTGCTGCACGGTTATCAATTCCAGATCGAAAAGGCAAACCCTCGAAAAGTGCTGCTGTTCTCTGCAACACCGCACACAGAATCTGCTTCCACGGCTGCCTTTTAAAAGAATCCACTTGTTAAGATGAAAAAATCCCTGTGGTATGCAATCCATACCGCAGGGATTTCTGTTTATTCAATTGCTTTCAGGGCAGATGCCATGTCAATTCGGTTGATTTTTGGATAAAGAATCAAGTTTACCAGCAGCGTGAACAACACTGTCAACCCTGCTGCAAAGACAAATGCATACGGCGGAATCGTTCGGGCAAACATGACAACATCCACTTCCGCCATCGAAACGACAAATCTTGTCAGGAATACACCGCCGACCAATCCGAATAGAATGCCAACGGTCATAGAGAAGAAGTTTTCCCGATAGATATAGGCAGCACTCTCGCCGTCATAAAAGCCCAGTACTTTCACCGTTGCCAGCTCTCGCATTCGCTCTGTAATATTGATATTCGAGAGGTTATAGAGAACAACCACTGCCAATGCTCCGGCACAGACAATCAGCACGATGACAATCAAATTCATACTGTCAATCAAATCCGAAAACACATTTCCGCTGCGGTGCAGAGATTGCACGGTCAACATACCGTCCTGCTGCATGAGTGCGGTTGCGTGTTCGTCTGCGGTGTCCGGATTGTTCAGCTGTACCAGCATGGTATTCGGTGCTCGCTCCGTATCATACAGACTTTGATAGGTGTTTTCGGTCATGTAGATGTAATGATACGCATAGTTCTCCGTTACCGCTGCAATGCGGACTGGTTTCTTCGCATCTTTTAATTGCAGCGTATCGCCAGCCGATACTTTTAAGAGCTTCGCCAGCTTTTCCGTCAGAATCACACCGCTATCATCCAAGGTATACGGCGTATGGTCAGAACGGCTTCGCATGGTAATAAAGTTTCCAAGCTGTTCCGGCTCTGCGGTCACCATCAACGTGACATCATACTCCCCTGCCTGCTCTGAACATTGCAGCAACATGGTATGCGGATTCTCCTCCCAGCTGGAAAGGCCTTTTGTTCGGGTCTGCTCGGCATCGTCGCTATAAACTGCCAGTAGATCATATTGCATGATTTTGCTATACTGCAAATCTGCAATGCTGGTGATGTCATACCGCAGTCCAAAGCCGGCTAAAATCAAAGCCGTACAACCGCCAACACCAACCGCTGTCATCCAGAATCGGCTTTTATACCGAAAGACATTCCGCAACGTCAGCTTTCCCATGAAGCCAATGCGATTCCACAACCACGGGATTCGTTCCAGTAAAATCCGCTTTCCGGATTTCGGCGGCTTCGGTCGCATTAGCTGTGCAGGCTGTTCCCGCAGGGCATTCCGGCAGGCAATTGCACTGGACAGACAGGTGCAAAGCAATCCAACGCCCAGACAAACCAATGCCGATTTCCAACGGAACGGACACGGAATGTCCTGTAGATAATACATCGTTGCATAGGCATTGCAGATAATCCGTGGGAACACCTGAAAGCCAATCAGCAACCCTGTTATTCCTCCTATCAGGGTGGCGATTCCGGCGTACAGCAGAAACTTCGCCATAATCGGAAATGCTCCATAACCCAACGCTTTTTTCGTACCCATCTCCACACGCTGTTCCCGTACCATACGGGTCATCGTGGTCAGGCAGACCAACGCTGCAATCAGAATAAAGAACACCGGAAAGACGGCTACGACGTTCTGCACCCGTTCCGTATTCTCCCAGAATGCCGTATAGCCAACATTGTCCTCTCGGGTCTGTACATACCATTTTGCATTGTCTGCAAAGTCGTCTAAGGCAGTCTGTTGCTCCTGAATCTGTTTTTCTGCATCGTTCAGCTGCTGTTCTGCATCTGCCAGCTGTTGACTGGCTGCCTCTGTTCCGTAGGCATCCGCCAACTGTGCAAAATTCTTTGCATATTCTGCCTGCTGCGTTTCCAAGTTGGAACGGGCTTCTGTCAACTGTGCCTGTGCATCTGCGGTTTCCCGTTCGACTCGCTGCTTCAGAATTGCTGTTCCCTCTCGTTCTATGGCAGCTTTCGCATCGTTTGCAGCGGTTGTATAGGCATCGCTCTGGGCTGCCAAGTCTGCTGTGCTGTCCAGGGTAAGATAGAGATTCGTGTAGACATCCATAGAAAAGGCAGAATCATCGACCAGCAAATAGCCATCCAGTGCCCCTGTTCCAATTTGAGCCGTTCCCCGTTCAAAGCTGACATACATGCTCCAATTGGTCAGTCCGGAAATGGTAAATGTATCCTCTTTCAAATAGTCGGAAAGCGTGGTGTCCTCTGCTGCCTGTAGAGTGATGGTATCACCGACCTGGTATCCTCTGCGTTTCGCAAAGTTGGCATCCATCAAACATTCTGTGGAGATGGAGGGATACGTTCCGGCGGTCAGCGTGGGCAGGTTGATGCCTGCTCCATCGGCTGCCTGCTCCATGTTCATAGAAGAAACGCTCATCGAATAGCTATGCACATCCTGTGGCAGATAACACTGCACCTGATATCCAGCTACAACCGTTTTCACATCCGGCAGCTGTTCCACCGCCTGTACTTCCTGCTCATCCAATCCAATGGTAGAACGAATCTGCAAATCCATGAGGTTGGTTTCCCGATAGTGCTGGTCTGCCATCTCGTTCATATCGGGGGTCGTTGCCTGAATACCGGCAAAAAATCCGCAGCCCAAGGCAACAATCGCTGCAATCGCTGTGAATTGTCCGAACGTATGCCGCACGGTACGGCACAATTCTTTTCCTAATAATCCAGCCATCGCCATCACCACGCAATCTCAGATACCGGAACGGGCTCTGCATTCTGCTGCATCGCTGCAATCTTCCCATTTTTCATCGTAATGACACGGTCAGCCATTGGGGTGATTGCCTGATTGTGCGTAATCAGCAGCACGGTCATTTGCGTATCCCGACAGGTATCCTGCAACAACTTCAAGACGGATTTTCCGGTTTCATAGTCCAGTGCTCCGGTCGGTTCATCGCAGAGCAGTAGCTTTGGACGCTTTGCAAGTGCACGGGCAATGGAAACCCGTTGCTGTTCCCCACCGGAAAGCTGTGCTGGAAAATGCCGCAGACGGTCGCCCAGCCCTACATATTGCAGGGCTTCTGCTGCTGGCATTGCATCTCGGCTAATATGCCCTGCGAGTTCGACATTTTCCACAGCGGTCAGGTTGGGAATCAAGTTATAGAACTGAAACACAAAGCCAATGTCGAAACGGCGATAGGCAGCGAGCTTTCGCTTCCGCAGTTTTGTGATGTCTGTTCCATCGACCAGAATCGAACCGCTGTCACAGGTATCCATTCCGCCCAGCAAGTTCAAGACCGTGGTCTTTCCCGCACCCGATGCTCCGACAATGACGACAAATTCTCCCTTTTCCACGGAAAAAGAAACGTGGTCTACGGCAGTAATTTGTACTTCTCCCATTCGGTAATATTTACAGATTTCCTGCACTTGTAACAAGGTTTCCATGTAGAAACTCCCTTCTTTCTTTTATTTGTTGAATGATACTGATAGATAAGTATATCCTTGCAGATTCGTGTGAAAATCAGACGGGAATCTGCTGAAAATTGCTGTAAAATTATTCTTGATTCTTAGAAAACGCAATTGCCCCTGAAACATTGTGTCTGATTACAGCCTTTTTATTTTGAAAGGCAATTGCGGTTTCTGCGGTTCTCTCTTAGATTTCAAATTTCTCTCATCAATACCTTTGTTAAGGAGGGCAGCTTGTCCCCCTTAACAATCTCCCTCCGCCGAGCTGAGCCAGCTCGACCGCAGTTTGCCTGCGGCGATGGTCACGATTCTGCCTCTTCTGCTGGGTCGTACAGTGTCCAATTTTCATAGGGGTTCATATGCGACAGATGTTCCACAACTCGTTCCTGCGACTTGTAATTTTGTAACAGAGCCTCTTTCTTTTGCAAGTCCTCCTCGGAAATTCTCGGCAGCTGTGCTTCCAATTCCGGCAGCCGTTTCGCACTGTAATATGTCCCGAAACAATAGAGCGGCATCTGCAATTGTTCGTGCTGGTATGCCTCCGTCACGAGTTCATGTGTCATCTTGTGATGAATGTGCCCATACTCGCCGGCTTTGTTGTGCGTGACAACCGATTCCCACGGCTTATCCTCTAAAATCAATGTGATGTCCTGTTCGATTTGTTCTTCCACGTTGCTCCAGTCATCCCGCCGCCCAAAGGTCTTGTCAGGATACTGCAAAATTAAGCAGGCATTTCCGGTTGCCTCTGCAATCGAACGCAGTTCCGCCGACCGCACCGCATCGCCGCCATGTGTCAGGCAGACAATTAAATAATCGCCCTCTAACAGATGTGCTCCGCCCCAGAGCGTTTCATCGTCCGGATGGGCGACAATCATCAACTTTTTTGCTTGGCTCAAGTCCAGCTGTGCCAAATCCGCCATGGTCAAAGCTGGAATGTCATAATAATTCTGATACCAGATGACAACCCCACTGAGCAGGCACAAAACACCTGCTAATAAAATCGCAATCGTTCTTTTTCCAATGCGTATCCGATTCTGTTTTCCCATCATTCCGCTTCCTTGTTGTTTCTATTTTTTATTTTTATTTTTTGGATTTCATAAAAAGAAACCGCTGTGAACAGAGATTTCTTGTCCACAGCGGAGAAAATTTCGTTTTCTTTTTTCTTATTCCTGATAGAACGGTTTTGTTCTCTCCAGAATGTTCTTGCTCATTTCATGCTGTGTGGTGATGATTCCCGGCGGATTTCCGTTGGTATGGCGGTTTACAATCTGTGCAGCCGGCTGGAAAATGCTCTTGGTATCTTCTACCTGGTCGCAATCCAGAACCAGCATGATGCTTTCCTTGTTGCCAACCCGCATACCGGTCATATAAGCAGCATGTACTTCCGGCACTTCTTCAAAGTGTGCGGAGAGTTCCTTCATCAGGTCGATTGGCTTGTCCTTCAGGTCAAACAACTGTACCCGATTTTGCTGCTGCTGCCGCTGATAATGTACAAACCGCTTTGCCAGGTCAATGACATTTGCCTTCGGCATGGCAACGGATTCATCCTTCCGGAACGGGTTTACCACAATGCCTTCTGCATCGCCGTTCTGCTGGAACATTGCTGCATACTGCAGGAACGGGATAATCATGGTTCTGTATTCCGGCGGATTCTGCCAGCGATTCAGTTCTTCCATGTCGGTAAATGCCGGGAAAAACTTCTTATCGCCATTCTGAACCATCACGAACTTAATCTGTGTCTGGTGCTTTTCGCCGTCTTCCATGTTCAAATCCTGCTCGGCGTTAATCAGCTGTACCGGAGCAATGACCTGCGACCGGAACAGAGCGTCAATCATCGGCAGTTCGGTTTCCTGTGTGCTCTTCTTGCGGAATGCTGCAATTGCACCAACCAGCTGCGGGTTCGACAAAGTAGAAGCATCTGCAAAAGCAACCTTCGGATTCAGCGTCGGTTCTGGCAACGGTTCGTTGCGGTATTCTGAAGCTGCCGGCGGCAGTGTAAGACCCGTCAGCTGTGCCAGATGCGGACGGTCAATCAGGTAACCCTGTTCGCTCGGATTGATCACGATACCAGAAGCTTCGCCGGAACGCTGCATCAGGTTTGCATACTGTTCTACGGTCATAACAACGGTATTGATTTCCGGATCATTTCTCCACTTCAATACTTCCAGCCAGTCGGTAAATGCCGGAAAATACCGGCTGCCGTCCTTCTGCTGCAGCATTGTAAACTTTGCATTGGTCTGGAACTGTTTGCCATCGCTCAAGTCCAGATCTTCCGGCATATTATCAATAATAACCGGTGCGATCAGCTGTGCACCCTTCAGGGCTTCCATTAAATTCTTAACTGCTCCCTGTGTGCTGTGTTCTTTAAGTTCTGCCAGAGCTTCCACGAGCTGTGGATTCTTAACAGTTGGTTTCTTTAATTTTGCCAATTCCGTTCACCTCATTTTATTATTCACCCGAAATGGATAGATTCAGTATAGCACATTATGCACAAAATTGCAAGTGAAAATCAAAAAAATTTTTATGCAAACCGGAATCTCATGAAAAAACCGCCGATTTTTCCGGCAATTTCCACAGGATTTCCGAAAAAAATATTTGTGTTCTGGCGGTGTAATTTGTAACTTTCCCCAGAGATTCGACAAAAATTCCGATTTTCCGAAAAGATTATTCATCTTTTCATTTTAAAAAAAATCGGAAGTTCCTCTGACAGCAATCTGTCATCTGAAAACTCCCGAATCTTTTTCGCATACATACAAGAAAGCGATGTTTTTATACCTTACACACGTTCTACTTTTCCGGAACGGAGGCATCTGGAGCAAACATATACGTGGCAGGGAGTACCCTTCACAACTGCCTTTACTCGCTTTACATTGGGCTTCCATGTTCTGTTGGAGCGTCTGTGAGAGTGAGACACCTTGATACCGAATGTAACACCCTTACCGCAAAATTCGCATTTTGCCATATTCTACTGCACCTCCTTAAACAAACTAACGGACTCTATTATATCATATTGCAACAAAAAATGCAAGCCCTTTTTTTCATTTTTTGAAAATTTTTTTTGAACATCGGAAATCTGCATTTTTCACTTGAAAAAATAAGGAAAATCCGGTATAATAAAAAGAATACTAAAAATAAGAGGTGAACCATGTTATGAACTTACTCTCCATGAGCAAACAGCAGATTCTCATGATGCTCATCGCCCGTGTCATCATCATTCTGCTGGTTTTGCCGTTGCATGAATTTGCACACGCCTGGGTCGCCCGTCTTTGCGGCGATGATACCGCAGACTCGAAGGGCAGACTGACCCTGAACCCCTTTTCCCACGTTGACCCTTTCGGGGCAATCTTGCTGCTGTTGACGGGGTTCGGCTGGGCAAAGCCCGTTCCCATCAATCCGAACCGCATGCGAAACCCTCGCACCGGTGTCATCTGGACCTCTTTGGCTGGACCTGCTTCCAACCTGCTGATTGCCTTTGTCATGATGATTCCGTTCCGGATTTTAGAGAGCATTCCAATTTCCTCAGAGGCGATGTACAACACCCTCTCGATTATTTACAGTATTCTCTATTTCTTTATCCTCGTGAACATCGGGCTGGCAGTCTTTAACCTGATTCCAATTCCGCCGCTGGACGGTTCAAACATCCTGCTGGGATTCTTGCCGTATAAAGCCATCTACTGGGTACAGCAGCATCGGCAGGTGATTTCATTTGTGTTCCTGATTCTGATTTTCTCTGATTTTCTGGACACACCGCTTTCCTACTTACAGCAGCTGATTTTCAAGAGCTTCACGTTCCTGACGAACTGGGTACCCCTGATGGTCAGCGGACTGACAGGTTAATGACAGACGATGCAGCAACTTTCTTTTGAAATCAACGGGGTTGCAACCCCTATGGACGTGCTCTTGACACTGATTGCAAAGCACAAGCTGAACATCTATGACATTGCCATTTCGCAGCTGCTGGAACAATACCTGAACTATCTGGCAGACTGTCAGGAACAGGATTTGGAACTTGCCGGAGCATTCCTTGAAATGGCTGCCCGGCTCATCTACTTGAAAACGGCTGCCCTGCTGCCAAAGCCGCAGGAGGCACAGGCAGACAAAGAGGACTTGCAGGAATCCTTGCTGCTCTATGCACGCTGTAAGCAAGCAGCGGCGATTCTTGCCGGACGGTACAAAGAACAGCAACCGTTCTGCCGGCAGCCCATGCCGCTGCCCGAACCGCAAAAAACCTATTTGCGTACCTATCCGGCAGAGGTGCTCCGCAGCAGCTTTCTCTCCATCGGGAAGAAACAGCTGCCGCCCTCCAAAGCTGCTATGCAGGAGAAATTACAGCGAGTGGTCAGCCCGAAAACCGTTTCGGTCTTTTCAAAAATCGTCTGGCTGATGCGAAAGGTTTCCCATGCGGAAACGGTTTCTCTTGTCACGCTCTATGATGACATCTCTGACCGCTCCGCACGAGTCGCCGTCTTTCTGGCGGTGCTGGAGCTGACGAAACACGGCAGAATCGGCATTTCTACGGATGGAACATCCCTCTATCGCATCTCCCGCAAAGCGGCGGCTGCGGATACCGCACCACAAGAAATCCTGGTTTAAAAACATTCAGATAGGAGGCTTTTCTCATGCTTGCACCGGCTTGTGCGATTTTAGAAGCCATTTTATTTGCCAGCGGCGACCCCATTCCCCTTTCCCGTCTGGCGGCGGCAAGCGGCATTCCCGAACGGGAACTGCCCCAGCTATTAAACGACTTGAACACTGCTTACCAGAAATCCGGACACGCTCTGCAAGTGCTCTTGCTGGAGAAAACCGCTCAGCTCTGTACCGTAGAACGCTATGCTCCGTATATTCAAGCAGCGTTGGAACAGAAACGCACCTTGCCCCTCACGCCAGCCGCATTGGAAGTGCTCACGATTGCCGCCTATCACCAACCCGTCACCAAGCGGTTCATTGCCCATGTACGAGGCATTGATAGCAGTACCCTCGTCAACACACTGGTGGAACGAGGGCTGCTTGAAGAGGGCGAACGGCTGGACTTGCCCGGCAAGCCCATTGCCTATCGCACCACGCCCGCATTCCTGCGGTGTTTCGGGCTGTCCTCGCTGGACGACCTGCCGCCGCTGCCGGAAATCCCCGTTCCCGAACAGACCGACTAAGCCTTGCACAGAAAGGAGCATGCCCAATGACCGGATGGCTGATTGCAGGAGGGATTCTGCTCCTGCTTGCAGGATTGCTGTTTACCCCTGCCGTGCTGCACCTGACGTTACAGGACAACGCTCCGCCGGTGATTCGGCTTTCTTTCTTCGGGCTTCCCCTCTATCGCTCTGACCGCAAACAATCCACTGCCAAACGCTCCGCCAAGCACAAAAAGAAACGAACCAAAAAGAAACCGTCCTCTTCTCATAAAAAGAAGCAGACGGATTCGGAAAGCCGCAGTCTTTCCGAATGGTTCGACTTGCTGCACGATGCCTGCTCAAGTATCTGCAAAGGGCTTCGCCGCCTCACCAAATGCATTCGTTTCCGACACGTTTCTATTTATATTGGCGTTGGCAACTGGGATGCGGCAGAATGTGCGGCAGAATATGCCAAGTTGAACACCGCACTCTATCCCTGTCTGGCAGTGCTGGGAACGGTCTGTTCCGTTGCCTATGACGGAATAGATGTTCGCTGCTGCTTCGGACAGACCCGAACCCGCTACTATCTCAGCGGCACGGTTCGGCTTTCGCTTGCTGGCGTGCTGGCAGCAGCCTTTGCCTTTCTCTTCTCGTTTCTATGGAATACGCTGGAACGCAAACAAGCCCCCTCGGAACAGTCCTGAGCCACTTTCCGTATATTCCCATGCCTTTTGCACAACCTATTCCCACAAGTTTCTTTTTTCATTGTATCAAATCGTTTGATAGGAGGTTTTTCTCATGCCGGAATCCAATTCCAAACCATCTAAAACCACCATTCCCAACCTGATGGATGTCACCATGGAAAAAATTCGGGACATGGTCGACGTGGAAACCATCATTGGCGACCCGATTACCGTTGGAACGGATGTCACCATCATTCCTATCTCTAAAGTTTCCTATGGCTTTGCCTCTGGCGGTTCTGACCTGCCAGCAAAAGTTCCGAAAGACCTGTTCGGCGGCGGAACGGGGGCTGGTATCTCCATTCAGCCCGTGGGCTTCCTAGTCGTACAGAACGGAGATGTTCGCCTGCTCCAGATGATCGAGGGAAATGGCGATACGGCAAATAATCTCATTCGTACCCTGCCGGAAGTCATCAGCAAAGTCAGCGGTCTGGTGAAATCCAAAAAGAAGCCGAACAAATCTTCTGACGACTTAAACACGGACGAGGAAGCATAATCCGTTCGCAGCGGCATAAAATCACAGCGGCACTCATATCTTGTCTTAACCCACAAGAAAGGAAGATGCCCTGTGTGCAAACGCCTGTTCGGTCTTCTGTTGTCGATTATCTCGACTGTTTCGATTCTCTGCGGTTCTGTCTGGCAATGTTCCGCCACTGCTGTGGAACTGCCTGCTGTTTCTGCAAAGGCTTGCATTGTCATGGAAGCCACCACCAGAGAAGTGTTCTTCTCCCAGAACGCAGACGAACATCTCCCCATGGCAAGCACCACCAAAATTATGACAACCCTGCTCTGTCTGGAGAGCGGCGACTTAGACACCCCGTTTCCCGTGGACAACAACGCCATTCAGGTCGAGGGGTCTTCCATGGGACTGGTGAAAGACGATATTGTCACGAAGCGTGCCCTCTGTTATGGTATGCTGCTGCCTTCCGGCAACGATGCAGCAGGGGCAACTGCTGTAAAGTTAGCTGGCTCGCTCTCTGCCTTTGCAGACCTCATGAATGAACGGGCGGCACAACTGGGCATGCAGAACACCCACTTTGTCACGCCCTCAGGGCTACATGACGAACAGCATTATTCCACTGCCTATGACATGGCAATTTTAACAGCGACTGCCCTGCAAAATCCAGACTTTCGAGAAATCTGCGGACAGGCGACTGCAAAAGTTACGTTCGGCAATCCCCCCTATGACCGCTGGCTCAAAAACTCCAACAAACTGTTAACACAGTGTGAGGGGGTGATTGGCGTGAAAACGGGCTTTACCGATGAAGCAGGCCGCTGTCTGGTGTCTGCCTGTCAACGAGAGGACATGACTTTGATTTGCGTGACGCTGAACGACCCGAACGACTGGCAGACCCACACGCAATTATATGACACCCTTTTCCCACAGCTGCACAAGCAGACCGTTGCCCTGCCGGAAACGATTTCGATTCCCGTCGTGGGTGGAACGGCAGACACCGTTTTGCTACAGGCAACCGATTCCATCACCTACGGGACGCTGCAAGATGCGGTAGACTTGCCCCTTACGGTGCATACGAAACCGTTTCTCTTTGCCCCTGTTCCGGCAAATCAATACGGCGGCTTTCTGGTTGCGGAACGGGACGGGCAAAGCTTGTTCCAGCTGCCCTTGACCACACAGACTGCCGTTCCGGAACAGCCTGCAACCCCAGAGGAGCAGCCACAAAAGTCCATTTGGCAACGGCTGCAACGCTGGCTGCAAGGGCGGTTCTCATAATCTATAAAATTACATCTCATCCAATCAGGAGGATTTCAACATGGAAAAAATACGCATTCAAAAATTATTATCCGATGCTGGCTACTGCTCCCGCCGCAAGGCGGAAGCCTTGATTGCTGCCGGAAAAGTCAAGCTGAACGGACATCCCGTCAAGCTCGGCGACCAGGCAACCCGTGCCGACCTCATTACCGTCAACGGAGAAGCCGTTCGCATCCCTCGCAAAAAAGTCAAGCGTTATCTCATGCTGTACAAGCCCAGAGGCTATGTCACCACCACTTCCGATGAACTCGACCGCCGCTGTGTCATGGACTTGCTGGACGGCGTGGAAGAACGGGTTTACCCCGTCGGCAGACTGGACAAGGACTCCGAAGGACTCCTGCTGCTGACGAATGACGGCGAATTTGCCAACAACATCATGCACCCTAGCCGCCATATTTCCAAGACCTATCGGGTTACCGTTCGGCCGGATATTTCCGAAGAACAATTGATTGCCCTTTCCAGCGGCGTGGAACTGGACGGCAAAATGACCCTGCCGGCAAACGTCGTTGTGAAAACCAAAGAACCAAACCGTGTCGTACTGCTGATGACCATTCAGGAGGGCAGAAACCGCCAGATTCGCCGGATGTGCGAAGCGTTGGGGCTGGAAGTTGCCCGCCTGCGGAGAACCAGCATCGGCCCTTTGAAACTGGGCATGCTGAAGCCGGGTACTTATCGGGATTTGACCGCAGAAGAACTGCGTGCCATTCGCAACGCCATCGGCGGCGACCTCTAATCGCCGTGCGAAACCAGACGCACCCGAAATGAACCAGAAAGGAGTTTGCATTTTATGCCAATTTGTATTCCAAAAGAATTGCCAGCATTTCAGACGCTGGCAAATGAAAATATCTTTGTCATGGATAATGACCGTGCCTCTCATCAGGACATCCGCCCTTTACGGGTGCTCCTGCTGAATCTGATGCCGAAAAAAATTGAAACGGAATGTCAGTTTCTGCGGCTGCTCAGCAATACGCCGATTCAAGTCAATGTGGAATTTTTACAGGTTTCCAGCCACGTCAGCAAGAACACCAACAAAATGCATCTGGACGCCTTTTATCATACGTTTGCAGAAATCCAGAACGAATATTATGACGGCTGTATTATCACAGGTGCTCCGGTCGAGCACCTTTCTTTTGCCGATGTCGACTACTGGGAAGAGCTGCAACAAATCATGGAGTGGACAAAGACCCATGTCTTTTCCACCATGCATATCTGCTGGGGGGCTCTGGCAGGGCTGCACTACCACTTCGGGATTTCCAAATATGACCTGCCGGAAAAGATGTTCGGAGTCTTTCCACACGAGGTGCTGCAAAAAAATGTGCAGCTGCTGCGAGGATTTGACGACTGCTTTTATGCTCCGCATTCCCGCCACTCAGAAGTCCGGCGTGCGGACATTGAGCAAGTACCAAATCTGAAAATTCTAACCGAATCGCCGCAAGCGGGTGTGCACATTGTCGCCAACACCAACGGCAGACAATATTTCATCACAGGTCACCTCGAATACGACCGCATGACACTGGCGGAGGAATATTTCCGGGACAAGGAAAAGGGGTTGCCGATTGCCGTGCCTGCCCACTATTTCCCGAACGACGACCCCAGCAAACCGCCGCTTTATACATGGGGGTGCTGTGCAAATTTGCTCTTTGCAAACTGGATTAATCACTGCGTTTATCAGCTGACACCATATGATTTGCAGCGGCTGGAACTTTACAATTGGGAGTGGGAAGCCGGACTATAAGCCGGCGACCTCCACCGACTTCCACCAAAAAGGGCAAAAAAGCCCGAAAAACTGGGAGGTGGAGGTCGTGGAAGTCATTTTCTTACTTTACGCACGCGAGGAAAAAAGTAAAATTTTTTCTTCTATAGAAAGGTATGTATTTGACCTCCACCGACTTCCACCTTTTGCTCCACCAACGGGTGACGGAATTACAAACAAACATTTTTAAAAAAATTGCTTTACATTTTGCTCCTTTTATGATATAATGGGCACATTGCGTATTTTATCAACCAAATAGGAGGAACAATTGTGCAGCTTTTTCAAACAATTTCTAGAAAATCCCTTTCCATTTGGCTCAGTCTGCTCTGCATCCTGTCCTTATGGTCTTCGTTCTCCCTTTCTGCCTCGGCAGAAGATACCATTCCCTTCCCAATTGCCTGGCAGCAAAGCGAAGGTAGCGGAGCGGAAGAACAACGGCTTGCCTACTTGCCAGAAGTAGACAACTGGTGTGATTATCCCTGGAATCGAGGAACAGAAACCGGAAATACTGTCGGACAAGCGGGTTGCAGCCTGCTCTCCATCATAAATGCGGTCTATTATCGCACAGGAACATTCTTACATCCAACAAAACTGGCACAGTTTGCATTAGACAACGGCTATCGCATTCCCGGCGTAGACGGAGCAGCAATGGGCTTCTTCCCAGCCGTTGCACAGGCAGCAGAAGAAAGCCACATGACCTTTGCAGGCTGGACAACACAGGCAGCAGCCGTTCTTGAACACCTCCGAAACGGCGGAACAGCTTCTGCCAACATCGCCGGACACTGGATTGCACTGGTGGACTATGATGTTACTACCGACCAGTATTTGATGTTGGATTCCTCTCAGATTTCCAGCCGAGCAGAGCACATAGCCTGGACAGACCGGGAAAATGGTGTTGCATGGCTCTCGGAAGCGGTCTTGCTGGAAAACGGCAGAAACGGCTACTATGGCATCAACAACCGCTATTCTGCTCTTTATACGTTTGATGACCCATACACCCTCGGCGATGTCAATCAAGATGGCGTGGTGTCCGTCGAGGATGCCAGATTGGTATTACAATATTATGCAAGCACGGCGGCGAGCCTTGATTTCCGCCTGCATCCCCAGATTGTAACGCACAATGCTGGCCTATCGGCGGCAGATATTGACGGAGATGGCTTAGTAACCGTACAGGATGCCACGGCAATCTTATCTTACTACGCACAGCAAGCGGCCGGAGCAGAACCCTCTTGGGGACAAGTGCTCTGCGGATAACATCCCCTTTTTGCAGCAATCGACTGTCACCAAAAAGTGCGGAGGTCTACGGAAGTCAAATACATACCTTACGCACGCGAGAAAAAAGTAAAAATTTCTCTCATATAGAAAGGTTTGTAAACGACCTCCGACGACCTCCGCTGTTCAATCCACGCCCCTGCGTAAGGGGCGACAACACGGAGAAAAAAGTAAAAATTTCTCACACATAATACGTTTGATGACCATACGCCCTCGGCGATGTCAATCAAGATGGTGTGATATCCGTATTTTCAATCCACACCCCCATAAGGGGGCGACAAGCGGTGCTTATTTGGTCAACAGTCGGACGGCAGCCGTAAACCCCACCGCAAAGGCGTGCTTCTGCCAGTCCTCACACAGCTGCAAAAGGGCTTCCAGCGTTTCCGGTGCAAGCGTGTCCAACTGTTTGTGCAGGGCTTCCGGCTCAAATAAGTCCGGTTCTCGCCTGCATAGCCCCTCATACAGGGCTTCTAATTCTGGTTTCATCGTTCCCCCCTTGACTTTTCCCGCATCGTCTGCTATCATAGATTTCGCAGCGTTTTGGCGTTGCGTTGGGTTGTAAGTGCATGGTTTGGTAGACGTGGCACTTACAGCCTTATTTTTTTTCATCCAAAATTAGCATAATTCCTTTTCTAACCGCTTCTGTCTTTGTAAGTTTATTATCTTTACAATATTGCAAAAGTTTCAAGTTCGTGTTCGCATCAATCCGAATTTTCAGACTGATGGACTTAGGATTATCTATTTTTGGTCTGCCAGTGCGTGGGCTCACAAAATCACCTCACTTTTTGTGCACCACTAAATACAGTATACATTATGTGTTCCAAAAAGTCAACTGTCATCTTCCACAATCTTTTTCTTTTGTTTTTGTTGGTTTTGCCCTCTCTTGCAAAACAAAAAATTGTGCTATAATATAGATAACATAACGATAAGGAGGGCTATCATGCTTTACACGTACCATCTCACCACGCCTGTTTCTGGCTTTGTTTCCATCACGGCACAAGTCAAAGGGGCGGTGGCGGAAAGCGGCATCCAGAGCGGCATTTGTGTGGTCTATTGTCCGCATACGACCGCAGGTATTACCATTAACGAAAACGCTGACCCAGACGTGCAGCGGGATTTGCTGCTTGCCTATGCAGAAGCATTCCCTGACCGCAAGGTCTTTGCCGCGGGCAACTCCGCCGCTCACGCAAAGGCGGCTGCCATGGGCAGCAGTGCCACGATTATCATCGAACAGGGAAAGCTTCTGCTGGGCACGTGGCAAGGCATTTATTTTTGCGAGTTTGACGGCGTTCGCAACCGGACATTTTACGTCAAGATTCTCGCAGATGCAGCAGAGAAAAACAGGAGGGAATCACAATGACATCAGACGTTTCAACCTTACAAACCATCATCAACCATGCCCACCGCCTTGTATTCTTTGGCGGTGCAGGCGTGTCCACGGAGAGCGGTATTCCCGACTTTCGCAGCCAAGACGGACTGTATCACCAAAAGTATGACGTTCCGCCGGAAACCATTCTCAGCCACTCGTATTTCGTTCGGCACACCGAGGCATTTTATCGCTTTTATCGGGACAAGATGATTTGCCTATCCGCAAAGCCCAACGCTGCCCACAAAAAACTTGCTGAAATGGAGCAGAAAGGCATTCTGTCCGCCGTTGTCACACAAAACATTGACGGGCTGCATCAAATGGCTGGCAGCAAAACGGTTTATGAATTGCACGGCAGTGTTCACCGCAACTACTGCGAACGCTGTCACGCCTGCTACGATGCGGAATGGATTTTGCAGACGGAAGGCGTTCCCCACTGTCCACACTGCGGCGGAAGGGTCAAGCCGGACGTGGTGCTGTATGAGGAGTCCTTGCCGGAACAGACGGTGGAGCAGGCAGTTCGTGCCCTCGCTGCGGCAGACGTGCTTCTCATTGGCGGAACATCCCTGACGGTCTATCCAGCGTGCAACCTGCTCCGGTATTTTAACGGGGAGCATCTGGTCGTTTTGAATCGGGACGCCACGCAAATTGACGAGCAGGCAGACCTTTGTATTCGGGATAAAATCGGGACAGTGCTCTCCCAGATTGTGCTTCCATAACAGGTCACCGACCTACATCAAAAGTGCAAAAAAGCCCGAAAAACTGGGAAAGTGCCGGTCGGTGACAGTCAAATACATACTTAACACACGGAGAAAAAAAAGTAAATTTTTCTCTCACATAGAAAGGTTTGTAAATGACCGGCACCGACCGGCACTCTTTCGTTAATCCACGCCCCTGCGTAAGGGGCGACGCGTTCCCCACTGTCCACACTGCGGCGGACTGGTATTTCAATCCACGCCCCTGCGTAAGGGGCGACAAGCGGTGCTTATTTGGTCAGCAGTCGGACGGCAGCCGCAAACCCCACCGCAAAGGCGTGCTTCTGCCAGTCTCTAAAATAACTTGACAAAGTGCCGTCCACCTGCTATCATAGATTTAGCAGCGTTTCGGCGTTGTGTTGGGTTGTAAGTGCAGCAGTTTGGTAGCCGTGGCACTTACAGCCTTATTTTTTATCAAAATACTCCGAGCATATCAACCGCACCAAAGAGGCAAGCGAGATGTTTTTCTTGGATGCCTCTTTTTTTAGAGCCTCGTACAATGCAGACGGGATTTTGATATTTAACGCCTTGTCGTTCACGTTCTCACCTCCACTACAATTTTACTACAATTATTGTTGCGTGTCAACCGTCATCTTCCACAATCTTTCCCGTTTGTTTTTGTTGCTTTTGCCAGTACCGCCTGTTAGAAATAATACAGAGAGGAGGGTTTTTATGCCCATCTGGAATCCCTGGCACGGCTGCACAAAATATAGTGCCGGCTGCCAAAATTGCTATGTCTATCGCATCGATGCAACACATGGACACAACAGCACCACCGTGCAAAAAACAGCCGCCTTTGCTCTCCCGATGCAACGGACAAGAGGCGGCACGCTAAAATTACAGCCGACCGAAGAACCCGTCTACACCTGTCTAAGTTCCGACTTTTTCTTGCCGGACGCCGACAACTGGCGACCGGATATCTGGGCAATGATTCGCTTTCGTTCGGACTTGCACTTTTTTATCATCACCAAACGCTTGTTACGTGTGGCTGCCTGCTTTCCGCCCGACTGGGGAACGGGCTACCCCAATGTAACCATCTGCTGCACCGCCGAAAACCAACAGACCGCAGACGAACGGTTGCCCGTTCTTCTGCAACTGCCGATTGCAAAGAAAGAAATCATCTGCGAGCCACTTTTAACGCCCATACAGTTACAACCCTACCTACAGCCACAAATCTCTCGTGTCACGGTCGGCGGGGAATCCGGCGAGCAGGCAAGGCTCTGCCGCTGGGAATGGGTCACGTCCCTTGCGGCACAGTGTCGTGCTGCAAATGTTCCATTCGTCTTCAAACAGACCGGGACGTTCTTTGAAAAAGGGGGAATTTGTTATAAGATACCTCGGGCACTGCAACACGCACAGGCAAAAAAAGCAATGCAGTTTTTATAGTCGTTTCATCCACACACACGTAGGCGACTTTTAGAATCCTCGACTGTCACAAAAAAGTGCAAAAAAGCCCGAAAACTGGGAAGTGCCGGTCGGTGACAGTCAAATACATACTTAACACACGGAGAAAAAAAAAATATTTTTCTCTCACATAGAAAGGTTTGTAAATGACCGGCACCGACCGGCACTCTTTCGTTAATCCACGCCCCTGCGTAAGGGGCGACGCGTTCCCCACTGTCCACACTGCGGCGGACTGGTATTTCAATCCACGCCCCTGCGTAAGGGGCGACAAGCGGTGCTTATTTGGTCAGCAGTCGGACGGCAGCCGCAAACCCCACCGCAAAGGCGTGCTTCTGCCAGTCCTCATACAGGGCTTCTAATTCTGGTTTCATCTTTTCTCCCCCACTTGACTTTTCCCTCCTCGTCTGCTATCATAGATTTAGCAGCGTTTCGGCGTTGTGTTGGGTTGTAAGTGCGACTGTTTGCAGACGGGCACTTACAGCCTTATTTTTTGCCTTGGTACTGCTCGACAATCCAATTACGGATTACTTGTGACCGTGTTACGCCCTGCTCTTTGCAAATCGCATCCAGCTTTGCAAGCGTAGTTTTATCCATCCGCACACGCAAGATATACTCTTTGGGATTGTCTGTTAGCTTTGTACCTTTTTTAATACCCATGTTTTTTCCTCCTTGTTTGTGGGTACAATCTAATTATACTGTAGCAACAAACAAAAGTCAACCGTCATCTTCCACAATCTTTCCCTTTTGTTTTTGTTGGTTTTGCCAGTACCGCACCTGACAACAAACCGCCACCAGACACGTTCCCAACTCTGCCACCGGATACGACGCCCAAACGCCATTCATGTCCCAGACTGCCGCAAACAAAAAGACCAGCGGCAACAGCAACACGCCACTCCGCAGCAGCGAGATACAAAACGCCTCCGCCGGACGGTCTACCGCTGCGAAAAAGGCGGACGTTGCAATATTGACCCCAACAAAACAGAACGCCACAAAATAAATCCGTGTTCCGGTTTCCGCCATCGCCTGCAAGGTGCTATTCCCCGTGCTGTTAAACAACCGGACAATCGGCTCGGTAAAGCCAAACAACACGCCATACAGCACCGCTGCAAAGCCCAGTGCCGTGCAAATCGTCATCCGCAACAGCTTTTTCATCTCCGGTAAGTCGCTCTTGCCATAGCTGCGGCTCAACAGCGGCTGCACGCCCTGTGCGATGCCCGTACACAGACACGCTGCCACCAATGCAATGTTGGCGATAATCCCATAGGCTGCCACGCCGGTATTTCCTGCTTTTCTCAGGACAACAAAGTTAAAACAGAAAATGACAATCCCAGAGGCAACTTCTGTAATCCACTCCGCCCCGCCTAACAGGAAAATCGGCTGGAACATCTGCCACCGCAACCGGCAGGGACGAACCCGAATTTGACAGGTTGGTTTCCGGAAATAGAAACTCTGAATGGTAATGCCGATGAGCGGTGCACAGGCGGTTGCCAAGACTGCCCCCAGCATGCCCATTCCCAACGGGAAGATAAACAGATAGTCCAATACAATATTGCCCAGCGTGCCCAGCATCGTCCCCAGCATCACCCGATTCGGTGCACCATCATTCCGGACAAACGCTGCAAACAGCTGATTACACAGGAACAGCGGTGCAAAACAGTACAGCGTCCGCAGGTATACCACCATCTTATCATGGGTCGCTGCATCGCTTCCCAGCCAGCGACAAATCGGGTCAGAGCCAAAAAGCCCAATCAGCATGAATATTACGCTCGCCACTCCGGCAAGCAACAGGGCATGGAAAAAGATTTGGCTGCCGGCTTCCTGTTCGCCTCTTGCCTTGTGAATGGCGTACTTGGTCGCTCCGCCGATGCCAATCATCAAGCCCGTGGCATTCATGAGATTAAACAGGGGCAAGACCAGATTCAAGGCGGTCAGCCCGTCTTCTCCAATGCCATTCGCAACAAAGAACGTATCCGCTAAAATATAACAGGACGTTCCCAGCATCGCCAGCATATTCAAGCTGACATAGTGCAGAAAAGCGGATAACGTGGATGGTGGTCGAATGGTTTTTGTCATAGCAATTCCTTCCTTTCTCCATTTATTTATTTATTTCAATCCACTCCCCCGTAAAGAGGGAGACTATCGTTGGCAGGGTCAACTTTCAACAATATAACACAGCTACTTTGAAAAGTCAAGCGGTTCTGTTCCGCAAAAAATCCATGTTTTCCTATTGACATTTGATTCCGAACGTGGTATAATAACATGAAATTGAAAATCAATTTCAAATTCGATTTGATTGAACTGACAACCAATAGGGGGAATCCTCATGAAATGGAAACGCTTTTTCAGCTGCCTGCTCTGCGGGGTGCTGTTGCTCTGCGGCTGTACGCCAGCCGCAAACTCTGCAACGACTTCCCATCAACTGGAACTCGTTACAACACTTTTTTGTTACTATGACTTCGCCCGTGCCATCCTGAAAGACACGGACACCATTCACCTTCGCTTGCTGCTCTCCCCCGGCATGGAGAGCCATTCTTTTGAGCCTGCTCCGTCCGATATTCTCGCCATTCAGAACGCCGACCTCTTTCTCTATAACGGCGGACATATGGAAGAATGGGTGTCGCAGGTGCTCGATTCCGATGAACAATCCCACCCAGACCGCATTGTCCGTTGTATGATGGACTACGCTCCGCTGCTGGAAGAAGTGGAACTAGAGGGCAGTGAATCGGAACACGACCACGACCATGACCATGACCATGACGACCACGACCATGACCACGAGGGCGAAAGTGAAATGGAATATGACGAACACATCTGGACTTCTCCGGTGATTGCAAAGGATTTGCTCTATGTCACCAGAGATGCCATCATTCAAGCCGACCCTGCCAACGCTGCCACCTATCAGAAAAATGCGGATGCCTATGCGGCTCAGCTGGATGCCCTCAACGAATCCTTTACTGATTATTTCGCCGAACCGGAACACCGCACGCTGTTATTTGCAGACAAATTTCCGCTGCAATATTTCGCCAACACCTACGGATTACACTGCTATGCCGCCTTTTCGGGTTGCAGTTCCGACACTGAACCCAGCATTGCAACCATCTCGAATCTCATGCATCTGGTCGAATCTGACCACCTCTCGAAAGTCTATTACTTGGAAGTCAGCAGTCCGGCGGTTGCAAATGTCATCGGTGAACAGACCGGAGCAACCCCAACCGTTTTCCAATCCTGCCACACGCTTACACAGACCGACTTCGACAACGGGGAAACCTATGTCAGCCTGATGCAGCGAAATTTAAAGGCGTTGGAATCACAATAAACGCTGCATGCTCTCGCCTACACGAGTATGCAAACCAACCTCGACAACAGGGAAACCTACGTCAGCCGGATGCAGCGAAATGGAAAAGCGTTGGAATCACAATAAGCCCACCAGAAAGGATTTTTTATGGCTACTTCTGCACTGCAATTCTCCCATGTTACTTTGGGATATGAAAACATTATCACAACCTCTGACCTCAACCTCACGATTCCGCAAGGCGATTATCTCTGTATCATCGGGGAAAACGGTTCTGGAAAAAGCACATTCGTGAAGAACCTGCTGGGGCTGCTGAAACCCCTCAGCGGAGAAATCGCTTTAACGGGCGACTGGAAACGCAGCGACATCGGTTATCTGCCGCAGCAAACGCCAGCACAACGGGACTTCCCTGCCAGCGTTCGGGAAATTGTCCGCTCCGGCTTCCTGAACCAGATGAAACACCGCCCGTTTTATACTGCCGCAGAAAAAAACGCTGCCCAACAGGCAATGGAAAAACTCGGAATCCTGCCGCTGCAAAACCGCTGCTATCGGGAACTCTCCGGCGGTCAGCAACAGCGTGTCCTACTGGCACGGGCACTCTGTGCGGCTCAAAAGCTGTTGATTCTGGATGAACCAACCACGGGCTTAGACCCAGTCGCTTCCGAGGAACTCTATCAGGTCTTACAGCACCTCAACCGCACAGAATCCATCACCATTATCATGGTCACACATGACGTGGAACGGGCAGTCTATTACGCCAAACACATCTTGCACCTTGGACAAAAAACATACACCTATGATACTGCCGAAGCTTACCGCCATTCCGCAGCATCCAGACAGGGAGGAAAATAATATGACGTTTCTCATCGATATGCTTTCGTTTGCCTTTATCCGGCGTGCCTTGCTGGTCGGGATTTTCGTTTCCCTCTGTGCCGCCCTCTTGGGGGTGAGTCTGGTTCTGAAGCGATTCTCGATGATTGGCGATGGATTATCACACGTTTCTTTCGGGGCTTTATCCGTTGCACTGGCGTTCGGCTGGGCACCGCTGAAATTCTCCATTCCGATTGTTGCGATTGCCGCCTTCTTCCTGCTCCGCATTACCGAACGGGCAAAGGTCAAGAGCGATGCAGCAATTGCGGTTGTTTCCGCCTCCTCGCTGGCAATCGGGATTATTGTCACCGCCCTGAAAACCGGCATCAACACCGATGTGGCAAGCTATATGTTCGGCAGCATTCTGGCGATGGAAAAAGAAGATGTCTGGGTCAGCCTGATTCTGTCCATTGTCGTGCTGGGGATGTTCGTGATTTGTTATCACCGGATTTTTGCAATTACCTTCGACGAAAACTTTGCACAGGCAACCGGCGTTTCGGTTTCATTCTATAATACGCTGATTGCCATTCTGACCGCCATCACGGTCGTGCTGGGGATGCGGATGATGGGGGCATTGCTCATCAGCAGCCTGATTATCTTTCCGGCGTTGTCCTCCATGCGGCTATTCAAGCGGTTCTCGCTGGTCATTCTCTGTGCAGCGATTTTATCGGTCGTTTGCTTCTGTGTCGGCATGGTCGGTTCGTATCAGTTCGATACCCCTGTTGGAGCAAGTGTGGTTGTCGCAAATCTGGCAGCATTCCTGCTGTTTTGCCTCATTCAGAAGATTCGGGAACAGGTCAAAAAACGTACCATTCAAGCCCAACCGAAACAGTAAAATTTCTTCCCATTTCAACAACAAGCAGATGACTTTTTCTTTCCGGTCATCTGCTTTTTTATTTTCTTTTGTTGGACGCAATATGAAATCGTTATGATGTAGGATATTTCTTTTTTATTCATTTCCATTCGACAAAAATACTTTATTTTCCAAAAAAGTAAGCAATTGTATTGATTTTTTCGATACCTTGTGATATAATGAAATCGTAAACAAACAAACAAAAATTTCAAGGCTGTAAAGACTTGATATAATGAAATAAAATCTTGATTGGAGGGATTTTTATGAAAAAGAAATCATTCCTTGCGATTCTTTGTTCTGCGGCTCTCTTTCTGCAACTTGCACCCGCTGTGTTGGCAGATGATGTATTGTCAGATGCTACAACAGATGAAATTGTAACAACAGAAGAAGGAGTAACAGACTTTGGTGAATTTGGAAATGCCCTCTGGGTATTAAAAGGCGATACTTTAACACTTTCTGGAAAAGGCGACCTTCCGGATGATGTTCATGATAATTATGTCAATACCATCAGTAACATTTACTATTTAGACAAAATCGTATATTATCCTTGGATGAAGTATCGTTCTGTTGTAAAACATCTGGTCATTGAAAATGGTATTCAGGATATTCCAAAAGCAGCTTTTGCTTACTTCTATGCACTGGAAACCGTAGACTTTCCATCTACACCAATTACCATTCGAGATCATGCGTTTTATGCAAAAGATTTCGATATCAGAGATGGTCTTGTTGCAAAAACGAGTTATGACATTCCAGATAATGTAACGCTGGAAGGCTATAACATTTTTACAAGTGATGATGGTGGCAGCAACTCCTATCGTCGTGTCAAAATTAACGCAAACCGCTATAGCCCGACTTATTATTACTGCTTAAATCATCCTTGCTACATCTTCACGGAAACCGGCATTGCTTCAGAAGCAATTACCAGCGGAACTTGTGGCGAAAATGCAACTTGGAACTTCGACTTTGATACAAAAACTTTGTACATCGAAGGAAAAGGTGCAACAGAATCCATCTCCGATGATGCAACGCTGAAAGGCATCGAATGGATTCAGCCAAGCATTGAAAAAGTGGTTTATGGGGAAGGAATTACAGAAATTGCACCGTTCTCAGCACAGAAAATTAATACCCATATTGTCTATAATGAACCGCTGTGTGATATCACTGAACTGACTCTGCCGAGCACTCTGACAACGATTGATGACTATGCATTCGCTTTCTATCTGAATGTAAAAGATGTTCAGATTCCGTATGGTGTAACCACAATCGGAAATAATGCCTTTTCAGATTGTTACAAAATAGAAAATGTTGTTCTTCCGGGTACAGTGAAAAAAATCGGAAATTATGCATTTTCCGTTTGTGATTCTTTAAACTCGATTACCATTCCTGCCAGCGTGACAGAAATTGGTAAAAGTCTTGCTCATTCTTATTCTGGTGTTTCCATTTTCGGCTATACCGGAAGTACGGCGGAATCTTATGCAAAGGAAAATAATTATGCGTTCTACTCCTTGTCTGCTTCTGTAGGCGATGTCAATGAAGATGGCGTTGTCAACCTGATGGATGCCATTGCATTGAACAAGTATCTTGCTGGTATGATTTCCTTGACCGACAGCCAGCTGATTGCTGCAAACTGCAACATCGCTGACGGAACAAGCAATATCAATGAAGACGATGTAACCTCGCTGATGCGGTTCGTCATCAACTTGATTCCGGATCTTCCTGTTTCAAAATAAACGCTTTTCATTAGAATAAAACTCTTTCGACCACCTGTAACGATTTGTTACGGGTGGTCTTTTCTTTTTTTACAGATTCTTGTCACAAATCCCCTCTCCAATTTGTTATTATGAATAGGACGTCCAAAAAACCACAAAGGGGGAATTTCATGGTAAAGTCCTCGCAGCAAAAAGAAAAACTCCATCAGCTTTATGCTCTGTATGAACAGCCGCTCTATCGCATTGCCTACGCCATCCTGCACCAGACGGAACAGGCAGAAGATGCTGTATCCGATGCGTTCCTGAAAATTATCCCGCATCTTGACCAAATCGAATCACCAGACAGCCCCAAAACCAAAGCATTTCTGATTCAGGTGATTCGCAACACTGCCATCAATCAATATCGAAAAAATGCCAAAGATGCAGAACGGCTGACCAACATCGACGACAGCACCTTACAAGTACCCAGTCCGCACAACGAAGTCGAACAATTTCTGCAACGAACCGAACAGCAGGAATCGCTTGCACAGCTATTACAAGGGCTTTCGGAAACCGACCGTACCATTCTATTCCTGCGGTGCGAACAGGAACAATCGTTTCGGGAAATCGCTGAGCGGCTCTCCATGAAAGAGGCAACGGTACGAAAGCGGTTTGAACGTGCCCGAAAAGCCATTCAAAAACAAGAGGAAAGGGGAATCTCCTATGTCAAAAAATGTTCCATCCAACCATGAACCACCGATTTCACCAGCGGACTGGGATGCCATCGTTGCCGCTGCCTTTTCCCCTGATGCAGAACCCCACGTCTTTTCCGACCGTTATCAGAAACAGAAACAAAAACAGGAGGAATTTCTTATGCCGAAAAAATCGATTCGTGGTAGAAAAACCATTGTTATTGCTGCGATTCTTGCAGCCGCTGTTGTTGCCATTCCAACCTCTGCTTATGCTGTCAATCGCATTTATCAGGCATCCATCCAATCCACGGGCAGCTATCAAAAAGACGTTGTGATTGATGCCGGTGACAGCACCCTTGACACCCGTACACAGTCCTTGCAAGTGGGCTGGATGCCGGATGGTATGACCCTTGACAAAAGTTCCGGAAAATATCACGATGACCAAAACCGTGGCGTTACGATGTTGTTCTGGAAGATGCAGGACGGGGATTTCTTACAGACGGTCAACCGTGGCATTGTGCATTCTGAAACCAAAACCATCAACGGCAATCAGGTCTTTTTCCTGCAACGGGATTCCGCAAATCTTCCAGACGGACAGATGGACTACCGCAACATTGTCTGGGTTGCTTTCTCAAATACGCCCTATGCAGCACAGTTCTATGCAACAGACGACCTCACGAAAGAAGAGTTGACACAGATTGCAGAACATCTCTCCCTAAGCCCAGCAGAACAGGAAACGGCAAGCCTCTGGCAGCCGGAAGAATCTCTCATCGAATCCTCCGGAGATGCTCCTGCAACGGCTTGCGATGTCAGCAAGCTTTCGTATGTCAACATCGGCGACACCTTAACCACAGAGGAAACGGTTTCTCTGAAACTGGATGCTCTTTCCACACAAAATACCTTTGCTGGCATTTCCACCGATGGCATCGGGCAGGACTGCGATTACAGCAGCTATCAGAATGCAGACGGCACGATTGCAGACAATACCCGTACATGGTACAGTTACGGCGATGGGGTCAACACGCTGGATGAAGCCATCAAAACCGAAACCATTCCGCAAACCATTCTGACCTTCCAGCTCACCTATACCAACAACGGTACAGAAGCAGTTGAAACTTGCGTTTGCCCGCAGTTGTTCCGGATGCAGGCAGACGGCACATTCCCAGCATACACAGCAGAAGCCGAAAGGGAATACTCTGTGGACAGCTGCGACTTGAACCTAACAGGCGAGTTTTTCTCGTTCGCCTCGTCCGGCAACCACAGCAAAAATAACGTGCTGTTACAGCCCGGCGAAACCCAAGCTGTTACGGTTGCCTTTCTGGTCGATGCCGACCAGCTGGACGAACTGTATCTCGTACCTGCTCCGCACGGCTATGAATTGTCCGAGGAAGTCACACAATCTCCGATTCTGCAAGTGGCTTCGGCTCTGAATCGCTAAATCTCTCTTTGACAGGAAATCAGAAAACCAGCACCCGTTCGCTTTGAATGGGTGCTGCTTTGTTCTATGTTTCTATATCCATTGTTCAATAAGCGATGCAAGCAGTGCCGTTCCTGAGGCTGCCAGAGCCACCACAATCAATGGCAGCCCGTTCCATGCCAACACCACAGCAACCACCGTTGCAGCGATTGCAGAGGGGAAATCTCCTGTTGCATAAAATCGTCACTGCATGCAAGAACACCCGTTCGCTTTTGAATGGGTGCTTGCTTTTTCTATATCCATTGTTCGATGAGTGATACAAGCAATGCCGTTCCAGAGGCTGCCAGAGCCACCACAATCAACGGCAGCCCGTTCCATGCCAACACGACTGCAATCACCGTTGCAGCAATTGCAGAGGGGAAATCTCCTGTTGCATAAAACACCGCCGGAATTGTCATCGCACTCAAGATGGCATACGGGATATAATACAAGAAATCCTGCAAAAAGCGGGACTGTATTTTCTTCCGGAAAATCGTCATCGGCAGCATCCGAATCAAATAGGTGACCACTGCCATGACCAAGATGGAACAGATAATTCTCATACTGCTGCCCCCTGTTCTTCTTTTCTCGGAAAGAGCCATGCACAAAGTGCCGCTGTCAAGACTCCGCAGAGAATAATGGCAAAGCCGCTGGAGATAAACGGCAGACAATACTTGCAAATAATGCTGCATCCCGCTGCAACCAATACTGCAAAGACAATGCTTTTCTGCTTTCGCATCGGCGGAATGAATATCGCAAAAAACATGCCATACAGTGCAATCCCCAAGGCATCTGTTATGATTTTCGGCAAAATTTCGCCGGCAGCTGCTCCCAAAAACGTCCCCAAACTCCAGCCAATCAACGGCAGGGACATCAGTCCATACAGATACGGGGCGGAAATCTGTCCGTCCTGCGAAACCGCAACCGCAAAGATTTCATCTGTAATCCCGAATGCGGTCAGAAAGCGATGTATCATGTGTTGAAACGTCTGGTCTAACTTCTGCGACAGGGAAAGCCCCATCAAGGCATATCGCAAGTTGATGCAAAACTGTGTGAGAGCAAGTTCTAAGTAAGAACCGCCGGCTGCAATGACTCCAATTCCGGCAGCCTGTCCGGCTGAGGTGACATTCGTCATGGAAATCGCAACGGCTGCGGAAACGGAAAGCCCTGCTTTTACCGCTAAAATCCCAATGCTGAACGAAACAGAGAGATACCCCAAGGCAATCGGGATTCCCTGCCGCACCCCTTTCCAAAATGCTTGTTTGTGCTGTGCTGTCATGATGTTATCCTTCGTCCTTTCATTTGATGTGCATGTAGCAGTATAGCACATTTTCGGAAATTTTGCAATTTCTTTTTCCAAACAAACCAAAAAGAAACCATATTTCACAGATAGCATCATTTTCCATAAAACAAGCCAACTACCTTGTAAAAAAACCAACAAAATTTACAGCTATAGGCTTGACATCCTTTCCTGCATCTTTTATAATAATAGTAACCATACGAATGTGGGCGAATTTTGTTATGAGAACTACTTTTTGGAAAGGAGTCTTTTGATGAAGACCAATCATTGGAAACGTACAATTGCCGGACTGCTGGCAATGTCAACTTTATTCTCGCTTTCTTTCACCGCTGTTTCTGCGGAAGAAACTACAGCAGAAACCACTGCTGCTGCAACCACAACCACCACTGCAACCACGGTTGTTGAAATTCCAGAAACAGATATGCCAACCTTGTCGGTTACAGAAGAAGAAGCTGCCCTCTTTAAAGTTACCCCGCTGACCATCAAGGTGGGCGAAGAATCTGTCAAGGGCTTATCCGTTTCCGGCTACAAGGGCACAGATACCGACGTTGTCATTCCGGATACCCTGATTGACAAGAAAGGCAATGAACTGCCAGTATTCGGGATTGCAGATGGTGCATTCAGCGGAAAAGATACCATCACTTCTGTAAAAATGCCGGAAACCGTTACTACCATTGGAGCAAATGCTTTTTCTGGCTGCTCCAACCTGACCAGTGTCAACATTCCGGATGCTGTTACCACTTTGGGGGCAAGTGCATTCTATGCCTGCACCAGCTTAGCTTCTATTCATATCCCGGAAAGTATCACCACCATTGATGCAGATACGTTCTGTTCCTGCACCAGCTTAACAGAAATTGAACTGCCATCTACCCTGATCCGTATCGGCAATGAAGCATTCTGCTCCTCCGGCTTGACCAACATCACCATTCCGGAAGGTGTCACACAGGTTGGTAAAGAAGCCTTTGCTGGCTGCTCCAACTTGGTATCTGTTTCCATTCCGGGTTCTTTGGAAGTCGTTAGTGCTTCCACATTCCAGGAATGCTTCCGGCTGCAGTCTGTTACCTTTGCAGAAGGCACAAAGAAGATTCTGGATTCTGCATTCTACAGCTGCCCTGCTCTGGACAATGTGGTCTTACCGAGTACCGTTCGTTGGATTGGCAATTCTGCATTCGCTTATTCCGGTATCAGCAATATTTCTCTGCCGGAAGGCTTGATCGAACTTGCAAGCGGCAACTTCTCTCACTGTGCAAACCTCAAGAGCATCACGCTGCCGTCTACCATGACTTGCATTAAGAGCGATGTGTTCTCCTATTCCGGTCTGGAAACCATCACCGTTCCGGATACCATTACACAAATCAGCTCCGGTGCATTTGCATTCTGTCAGAACCTGACGAGCGTATCTCTGCCGGATAGCCTGAGCGATGTCCGGAAACAGGCATTCTATAACTGCACATCCCTGACAGATATTAACATCCCGGCAAGCATGACCCTGCTGGAAGCACAGACGTTCCAGAACTGCACCAGCCTGACCAATGTTACCCTGCCAGACGGCTTGGTTAAGATTGAAGACTATGTATTCTATAACACTGGTATTACCAGCATTACCATTCCGGATTCTGTGACCAGTCTCGGCATTTCTGCATTCTCCAACTGTGCGAGCCTGGAATCTGCAACGCTGGGCAGTGGTCTGACGAAAGTAGACAAGTGGCTGTTCCGAAACTGCTCTTCTTTGAAGGATGTGACACTGGGTGAAAACATCCAGAAGGTTGACAACTTTGCCTTTGCAGAATGCGGTAACTTGGAAACGATTACCCTACCAGATTCCGTCACCAACATCGGTATTTCTGCCTTTGAAAAGTGCCGTTCTCTGAATGATGTGAAACTGCCAGACGGCTTGACCACAGTCGACAAAAATGCATTCTTAGACTGCGACAATCTGACAAATGTCACCATTCCGGATTCTGTCACCACCATCGGCAATCAGGCATTCGGCTACCAGACCAACAATGACATGAGCACATCCAAAAAAGATAACTTCCAGATTACTGGTAAAACCGGTTCTGCGGCTGCTGATTATGCAAACAATTCTGGCATTTCGTTCAACGACCCAGATGCTCCGACAACGACAACGACAACGGATACAACCGACACAACTGATGTTTCCGGAGAAACCACCGAAACCACAACTGTTACAACCGATTCTGGTACATCATCCGAAAACATCTGCGGAGATACGACTATGGATGGTAAGGTTGACTTGGTTGACGCTGTTCTGCTGAATAAATTCTTGGCTGGAGCAGTCACCTTTACTGACCAGCAGGTTACAAATGCAAACTGTGACCAAACAGACGGAACAGATACCGTTGGCGAAGAAGATACAACGGCTTTGATTCGGTTCGTTCTGAACATGGAAGGCTATCAGACACTTCCACACATTTCTGAAAATGCTTAATTTTGATTGAACCTATTACACATTGCACAAATACAAAAAGAGGACGGGCTCTCGTTGGAGTGTTCGTCCTCTTTTTTCGTTCTGTTACTATTTTGCTTCCGGTGCTTTTCCATTGACGGAAAATACTGCAATTGGGTCTAACAAGTCAGAAAGCAAAATGCCTTCAATATTGGCACTGCTGCAAAATGCCAGCATAGACGGGTAACTATCATCGTTCAAGAAAAAGACGGTTTTTCCGTCTTCTTTCCGGACACCCACTTCATAGGCTGCATCTTGATAGAAAAAGTAAATCAAAATGCCATCCTGCCGATGCTGCCGCAGACAATCCAGCAATTCGCTGGCACGCCACATTTGCGGTTCTGTGGAAAGTCCCATCTTCTCCCAAAATGGTTCCATATCAACACCTCTTTTCTATTTTCTATTATACCATAATCTCGCTTTTATTGCAACTCCTGTTATATCAACTTTGCGGATTTTCCAATAGACACTTGTATCCAGCTTTTGCAGTAAGCGGCAATCGGGGCGATGTCATACAAGGGCTGCACCTGCAAGGCTTGCCACTGTTTCACGGTGTCATAATCTAACGTATCCGACCGACAGCCTGTCAAATAGATGGGGATTTGCCGGTCTGCCGCTTTGGCTGCAAACGCTTGAAAAGTTGCATCTGTACAAATCGTTCCGGAATGATAGCAGGCATAAAAAATGGCTTGGATACCGTCTGGAATCTCCGGCAGCGAACCGCCAACACCAGCTGTCAGCTGCAACAACGGTGCAGGCTGCAACAGGTTCAACGGCTCTGAAAGCGGCAGCATTGGTGCACGGCTGGGAATGATTCTATTCTGATGAAACTGCCCCTGCTTGTCATATGTTCCATAGACAGCATCTCGAAAACTATACAAGTTTCCGCTGCCGGGCAGCTGCTGCAACAGTTGAATGGATTCGTGTATGGTCGGAATGTTGTCTGTATTGCAATGGCTGACAAAAACACCCGTTGCCTGCTGTTCCTGCAAAAATCGCACTGCATAGGCGAAGTTCGTCCAGCCGTTTGCTTTTGGATTGGAAAGCGGTTCGTTGCTCGCCACCAGTACCAACGGCGGGCACTCTGTCCCCAACACATACCCCAAAACAGCAGCGGTATACGCCAAGGTATCCGAACCATGCAGCAAAATCCATCCGTCACAAGCTTCTTTCCAAATCCGTTCTCGCACATGATTCACCAGTAAGGAAAGCGTTTCGCCGGTCATCTGCTCACTAAACAGGCGAAATGGTTCAGAGGGGATGACGGTGATTCCATCTAAAATGCCCCGTTTTTTTGCCTCTTCCAGGAGGAAATAAGTGGACGAATCCGGCAGCTGTAAATAGCCATCTTCTGCAACCTGACAGCCAATCGTTCCGCCAGTAAAAATAACACCAAGTTTCATTTGCAATCCTCTCTCCAGAAAAATAATGGGGTTGTTGTTTGTTTTCCATACATCGAATGATTGCCGTTACAAAGTCGGGCAATCGTGCAGACCACTGCAAAATAGGGGAAATACGAAAATCCAAATACTTCTGCTCCGATGCAAATCGGTGCAAGCAAAGTATTCGACGCACTTCCGAATACTGCCGCATAGCAAAGAGCCGCTGCCACAACAGACGGAATTCCCAGCAGTGGTGCGAGCACTGCTCCCAGACACGCCCCAATGGCAAACAATGGCGTTACTTCTCCGCCCTGAAAGCCGATGGCAAGCGTTAACACAGTAAATCCTAGTTTTCCCAGAAAGTCAAACCAATATACAGTATCGCCGTTGCAGGAAAGGGTAATCAAATTTGTTCCCAGACCGGAATATCGTCCTTTTCCACAGAGATACAGCAGAATCGCCAGTCCTGCACCGCAAATGGCAATGCGAAGAATCGGATTTGGCAACCATTTTGCAGCTGCTTGTTTCGCCTGTTTCAACAGAAATGTGAAAACGCCGCCTGTCAATCCAGCTGCCACGCCCAAAATCAACATTGAAATGGAAATCGGGGAAACAACTGTTTCCGGCAATGTCACCTGAAATGTTTCCAAACCCAATGCAATCGAAACGATATTAGCTGTGATGGCGGAAAGGGCTGCTGGCAACAATGCCCGATATTCCAACTTTCCGACCACCAGAACTTCCAGTGCAAAACAAACAGCGGCAAGCGGAGCGTGAAATAAGCCGCTGAATCCGGCTGCCATTCCGGAAATCGTGAGAATGCGAATCAAACTTTTTTGCCTCTGAAATAAAGGGATATGGCTTCCTGTCCAATGAGCGACCGTTGCACCCAGCTGCACGGCAACCCCCTCTCGTCCGGCACTGCCGCCGCAGAGATGCGTCAGCCAAGTGCTGCCGATCAATAGTGGAATCAGCCGCAATGGAATACGGTCTGCTTTTCCGGTCGCAGCATCGAAAATCAAGCCCATTCCCTGACTGCTCTCTTTTCCATACTTCTGATAGGCCCAAACCATCAACGCACCTGCCAATGGCAAAAATGGAAGAAACCAGAGCAAATGCGTCGTGCGAAGCGTTCCAATTTCCAGTAAAATTCTGCCGAACCCTGCTGTAATCACACCAGTAATTGCTCCAGTTAGTATGGCAAGCAGGCAGAGCAGCCCCATCGGCAACAATTTTTCTTTGATTGCATGCATACAAACACATCCTTTTCCAATAATTTTATATAGAAAAATCGCCAACGTGCATGGCACACGTCGGCGATTTCAAAAAATATGGTGGGCCATCGGGGACTCGAACCCAGGACCATCCGGTTATGAGCCGGGAGCTCTAACCAACTGAGCTAATGGCCCACAGAGGGAAGAAACGAAAAAGAGGCGAATCTTGAACGATTCGCCTCAAAGAAAAGATGCCGGCATCTACCGATTTTTCCAGGTCGTCACCGACCAAGTATCTTAGGCGTAAAGGAGCTTAACTTCCGTGTTCGGAATGGGAACGGGTGGAACCTCCTTGCTATCGACACCGGCTGCTTTAAAAAACAGAATTGAAATACTCACTGATGAAGTTTTTAGAGAACTTAAAAAAGACCAATCACAAAAGGAAAAGCAATCGACCGATTAGTACTTGCAAGCTAAACATGTCACCATGCTTACACTTTAAGCCTATCAACCTCGTAGTCTACAAGGGGTCTTATTCCGAAGAACGGATATCTTATCTTAAGGTCGGCTTCACGCTTAGATGCTTTCAGCGTTTATCCGTTCCGCACTTAGCTGCCCAGCCGTGCCACTGGCGTGACAACTGGTTCACCAGAGGTGCGTCCATCCCGGTCCTCTCGTACTAGGGACAGCTCCTTTCAAATATCCTACGCCCACGACAGATAGGGACCGAACTGTCTCACGACGTTCTGAACCCAGCTCGCGTACCGCTTTAATTGGCGAACAGCCAAACCCTTGGGACCGAATTCAGCCCCAGGATGCGATGAGCCGACATCGAGGTGCCAAACCTCCCCGTCGATGTGGACTCTTGGGGGAGATCAGCCTGTTATCCCCAGGGTAGCTTTTATCCGTTGAGCGACGGCATTTCCACTCACATACCGCCGGATCACTAACTCCAACTTTCGTTACTGCTCGACCCGTCAGTCTCGCAGTTAGGCTCGCTTTTGCGTTTGCACTCTTTGGCATGGTTTCCGTCCATGCTGAGCGAACCTTTGAGCGCCTCCGTTACTCTTTTGGAGGCGACCGCCCCAGTCAAACTGCCCACCTAACAATGTCCCCCGTCTTGATTCAAAGACGCAGGTTAGAATTTCAGCACCTCAAGAGTGGTATCCCAACAGTGACTCCATACAAGCTGACGCCTGTATTTCCCAGTCTCCCACCTATCCTGTACATGAAATACCAAAATTCAATATTAAGCTACAGTGAAGCTCCATGGGGTCTTTCCGTCTAGTCGCGGGTAACCGGCATCTTCACCGGTACTACAATTTCGCCGGGTAGGTTGTTGAGACAGTGCCCAAATCGTTACACCATTCGTGCGGGTCAGAACTTACCTGACAAGGAATTTCGCTACCTTAGGACCGTTATAGTTACGGCCGCCGTTTACTGGGGCTTCAATTCAATGCTCTCACATCTCCTCTTAACCTTCCAGCACCGGGCAGGTGTCACCCCATATACGTCATCTTTCGATTTAGCATAGAGCTGTGTTTTTGCTAAACAGTCGCTTGGGCCTATTCTCTGCGGCTTACCTTCGTAAGCACCCCTTCTCCCGAAGTTACGGGGTCAACTTGCCGAGTTCCTTAACAACCCTTCTCCCGCTGGCCTTAGAATCTTCTTCCTATCTACCTGTGTCGGTTTGCGGTACGGGCTCCTTCCAGATACACACAGCTTTTCTTGTCTCCATCCATGTTACCTTCCACTCAATTGTGTCCTTTACAACCGGGGCAACCATCGCCCGGCGTAACACTTCTGAAGCGTCCCTGTGCTTTACTTTTCGGAGGCTACGGAATCTCTACCGTATGTGCATCGGCTACGCGTTTCCGCCTCACCTTAGCTCCCGGCTTACCCTGAGCGGACGAACCTTCCTCAGGAAACCTTAGATTTTCGGCCATTATGATTCTCACATAATTCTCGCTACTCATTCCGGCATTCTCTCTCATGTACAATCCACCGCCGCTTTCGCTACGACTTCACCTCATACATGACGCTCCCCTACCCCTGATACAAAGTATCAAGCCCAAGCTTCGGTACAAATTTTAGCCCCGTTGAATTTTCGGCGCAGGATCACTCGACCAGTGAGCTATTACGCACTCTTTTAATGTGTGGCTGCTTCTAAGCCAACATCCTGGTTGTCTGGGCAATCCCACATCCTTTTCCACTTAAATCTGTTTTGGGACCTTAGCTGTGGGTCTGGGCTGTTTCCCTTTTGACTATGAGACTTATCTCACATAGTCTGACTGCTGTACATCAATTTTCTGGTATTCTTAGTTTGATAAGGTTCAGTAACCTCTCGGCCCCTAGCCTATTCAGTGCTTTACCCCCAGAAATCTAATACAACGCTAGCCCTAAAGCTATTTCGGGGAGAACCAGCTATTTCCGGGTTCGATTGGAATTTCTCCGCTAGCCACATTTCATCCGCCGCCTTTTCAACGGAGGTCGGTTCGGTCCTCCATGGAGCTTTACCTCCACTTCAACCTGAACATGGCTAGGTCACCCGGTTTCGGGTCTATTGCATGCAACTTTTCGCCCTTGTCAGACTCGCTCTCGCTTCGGCTTCAGTCCTGAAGACCTTAACCTTGCTGCATACAATAACTCGCCGGACCATTCTACAAAAGGTACCATATCACACTTTGACGTGCTCTATGTGCTTGTAAGCATAGAGTTTCAGGTTCTTTTCACTCCCCTCCCGGGGTTCTTTTCACCGTTCCTTCACAGTACTTTTCGCTATCGGTCATTGGGTAGTATTTAGGCTTGGAGGGTGGTCCCCCCGACTTCCCACGGGATTCCTCGTGTCCCGCGGTACTTTGGATCCTGCTAGCTCTGATTCCTTTTCGCATACATGACTATCACATTCTCTGGTTGGCTTTCCCATACCATTCTGCTAAGTCCTCAGATACATATCGCAGTCCGTAACCCCAAAAGAATTTCTTCTCTTGGTTTAGCCTCTTTCGCGTTCGCTCGCCACTACTTACGAAATCTCGTTTGATTTCTCTTCCTCGCCCTACTTAGATGTTTCAGTTCAGGCGGTTCCCCTCCATAAGCTATGAATTCACTTATGGATGCATGGACTAACTCCATGCGGATTGCTCCATTCGGACATCTACGGATCAATGTCTGCTTACGACTCCCCGTAGCTTTTCGCAGTTAACCACGTCCTTCGTCGGCTCCCAATGCCAAGGCATTCACTCTACGCTCTTTTACGCTTTACCATTTGTTTCTTGGTCACTTTCGCGTTCTCTTATGATTTTCCTACTTTTGCAGTTTTTCACCCGACTTGATTTCTCATGTCGTTTCTTTACTTACTCGTAGTTTCCTCATTTTCATCTTGTTTTCTTTCTATTCTGTTTTCAAGCTGCTTTTTGTTCTCTGCTCTCTTTCAAGAACAGATATCAAAAGATAAATCTTAACTTATCTTCTGATATACACTCTTGAAATGCATATCTTTCAGGCAATCTCTTTTTTCTTTTGTTTCCTTTTCTTTTTTCAGCAAAAAGAAAAGGAAATGGTGGGCACAAATGGACTCGAACCATCGACCTCACGCTTATCAGGCGTGCGCTCTAACCACCTGAGCTATGCGCCCGGTTTGGTGGAGATGAGGAGGATCGAACTCCTGACCCCCTGCTTGCAAAGCAGGTGCTCTCCCAGCTGAGCTACACCCCCATTGCCTTACTTCTTCTTTTTTCAATCTTCCGTTTTCTTTCCGGTATCCTCAAAATTGAACAATGTCTTTCTCTACTTTCCTACTTCTCCCTCTCATTGACCTTTTAGAGTAGAACATCTCTGTTCTTTACTCCTTAGAAAGGAGGTGATCCAGCCGCACCTTCCGATACGGCTACCTTGTTACGACTTCACCCCAATCACCAGTTTTACCTTCGGCGGCGTCCTCCTTACGGTTAGACTACCGACTTCGGGTCCCCCCGGCTCTCATGGTGTGACGGGCGGTGTGTACAAGGCCCGGGAACGTATTCACCGCGGCATGCTGATCCGCGATTACTAGCAATTCCGACTTCATGCAGGCGAGTTGCAGCCTGCAATCTGAACTGAGACGTTGTTTTTGAGTTTTGCTCCACCTCGCGGTCTTGCTTCTCTTTGTTAAACGCCATTGTAGTACGTGTGTAGCCCAGGTCATAAAGGGCATGATGATTTGACGTCATCCCCACCTTCCTCCGTTTTGTCAACGGCAGTCTCGCCAGAGTCCTCTTGCGTAGTAACTGGCAATAAGGGTTGCGCTCGTTGCGGGACTTAACCCAACATCTCACGACACGAGCTGACGACAACCATGCACCACCTGTCTCGATGTCCCGAAGGACTTCATGCATCTCTGCACTATGCATCGGATGTCAAGACCTGGTAAGGTTCTTCGCGTTGCTTCGAATTAAACCACATACTCCACTGCTTGTGCGGGCCCCCGTCAATTCCTTTGAGTTTCAACCTTGCGGTCGTACTCCCCAGGTGGATTACTTATTGTGTTAACTGCGGCACTGAAGGGGTCAATCCTCCAACACCTAGTAATCATCGTTTACGGCATGGACTACCAGGGTATCTAATCCTGTTTGCTACCCATGCTTTCGAGCCTCAGCGTCAGTTGGTGCCCAGTAGGTCGCCTTCGCCACTGGTGTTCCTCCCGATATCTACGCATTCCACCGCTACACCGGGAATTCCACCTACCTCTGCACTACTCAAGGCCAGCAGTTTTGAAAGCAATTTATGGGTTGAGCCCATAGTTTTCACTTCCAACTTGCCGGTCCGCCTGCGCTCCCTTTACACCCAGTAATTCCGGACAACGCTTGCACCCTACGTTTTACCGCGGCTGCTGGCACGTAGTTAGCCGGTGCTTTCTTGTTAGGTACCGTCATTATCGTCCCTAACGACAGGAGTTTACAATCCGAAAACCTTCTTCCTCCACGCGGCGTCGCTGCATCAGGGTTTCCCCCATTGTGCAATATCCCCCACTGCTGCCTCCCGTA
>OIDL01000031.1_pt1 | contig 93452 bp, 76 predicted proteins | sample 1581611 | NCBI WGS metagenome assembly OIDL01 (sample SAMEA3882516, study PRJEB24775) | human gut metagenome | biome: human-associated habitat; feature: intestine environment; material: feces | place: Netherlands | collected 2009/2010 | reverse complement strand
GGTCAGCGGTTCGATCCCGCTTATCTCCACCAAGCGAAAAGCCTTGAAACTCAACGGTTTCGGGGCTTTTTTGTTTTTTATTTCACGCCTGGGAGCGGGCAAAAAATCGCGTTTTGGTCTTTATTTGGTCTTTGTGGGCTTTAAAATTGCTCACTTTTAGACATTTTTGTCTGAAAGTGCATACCGGCGCCTATTCGACATTTTTGTCCAATAGGTCTGGCGGCAGTGTTCGAGCAAACCCGCTCATTTTTGAGCGAGTTGAGCTATTGCTCATTTTTGAGCGAAAGTGGAATAGAGCGGGTAACAAGAAAAGTGAGCGGGCTTTTGCAGTCGAAGGCATTTGCCCGCTCTTTTTGGTTTTATTAACCCGCTCCCGCTGTTTTCTTTTTGCTAAAAATATCCTCAAGAGCTTCCGCGGCCATTTCATCAGCGGTCTTTATCGCGTGGGCGTATATATCGCCGGTGGTGCTAACGTCTGCATGACCGAGACGCGCCGAAACCGTTTTGATGTTTGTTCCGTTGTAAATCATCAGCGTTGCGTTTGTATGTCTCAAACCGTGTACTGTTACCGGCGGCAAATTGTTTTTCTGTATGATCGTGCGGAAATGGTTTGTTACCGTGCTCGGGTGAATGGGCTTGCCGTTCCACGAAGTAAATACCTTGCCGCTGTTCTCCCACTTATCGCCGAGTTTCAGCCGCTCTGCCGATTGCGCCGCCTTATAAGCCCTTAGCAGCTCCATGGCCGGAGCGGGTACTTTTATCGTGCGCCGGGAAGATCTGTTCTTTGTATCATCGTCAAAAACGCCCTTGCCGGAGACATATATACTCGCCTTGTTAATGTCTATTAAATCATGCTCAAAGTTTATATCAGACCACGCAAGCCCGCAAGCTTCCTCTCGCCGCATGCCGGTATACAGAATGAGCGTATATAATGCGCGGTATAAAATCGGCTCTTTTTGCAGGGCTTCCAGGAGCTGCGCAGCCTGCTCGTTATCTAAAAATTCCGTTTCTTTCTTCTCCGTTTTTGGAGGCTTTATTCTGTCGCAGGGGTTGGAAGCTATAATTTGCCACTGAACAGCGGTGCTCAGAACGCTCGATATATATCCGTGATAATGCTTTATAGAGTTGTTGGAGAGAACGCTCTCTTCTTTTGCGGGCACAAACCACTCGGAAAACTTCTCGCCCATGGTATCGCAGACCGCCGAAGCTGTTTTGAAAGAAACGCTTTTGCCCTTTGAAATCTGCGTCAATGTCTGAGGGCTCAAGCCGGCAGACATAGCCAGCGCCGAAAGGGTAATCTTTCGTTCTCTCAGCTTTGCGCGAAAATCTACCTTGCTTTTATATGTCATATCGGCTCTGATACCCGTTTCGGCAAGCTGATTATAAAATTCAAGTATGTGCTGCGGTTGCAGTCTGTCGAGGCGTATGTGCCCTATAGCGGCGTTTGTGCGGGCTTTCAATGATGTGTACCCGGCAATGGTGTTCGGTCTGAGCTGCTTCTCTGCGTAGTCCTTGAACCATGTCTCGACGAAATCGGCAAATTTAATATTACTGCCGATGAATTGCCCGGTCTTTACCCGCTCTTCGAATAAAGTTGCCTGGCGGTTAAGTTCCTTTTCTTCCTGCCGCTTCGTCATGCCTGGATCGGGCTTCCATGTCGTTGAGCGGGTTATCTGCCGACCGTCTGCGGAATATCCGCAGGACACTTTTATTCTATATGTGCCGCCGCGCTTAGCTATTGTTGCCATTGTCAGCACCTTCTTTCAAAAGCGCCCGGAGCGCGTTATTTTTTGCGGCCAGATAGCCCGCTCGCGCTGCTTCTACTTCGGCAATTCCGGCGCACACCCTCGTTGCAAAGGCGTTAAGAACTTCCGACAGCTCAAAGCGCTCGCCTTTCAGTAGCTTATAGCCCTGCTCTGCTTCTTTTACCTTGTCACTCTCGAGAACGGCGACGCAGAGCTCTTCGGAGTTCAGCGCACCGGCGGAATAATCCGCCTCAGACTCCACACAATCCGCCGAGCAGGCCTCAAAAGTGTTAGCTAAGGAATGAGAGCGGGCGTCGATATCGAGCAGCACAGGGGCTATTTTTTGAATCTCATTGCATATAAGCTCATCGGCACATTTCAAATATGCCTCGCACAGGCAGCGCAAGCCGGAAGCACCGGCGGGTACATTTTCGGCCGCTCCTGCTTGGCTATCTCGCCATGTGCTCAGAAAAGACGCTGCGGAGGACAGAGTGCCCACTGCCGCCTCGCTTAGCCCCGTGTAGTTGCAAACGGTCTTGACTTCCGGGTCTGTGCTCTGTGCGTCCGTCAGCCCTAAAAGGTAATCGGTAGAAGTGCCGAAGATTTCAGCAAGCATTATAAGATCGTCAATATTCGGCGTTCTGCTCCCGTTTTCAAAATAGCTTATTACTTGCCGTTGTACCCGGAGAAGCTTTGCTATGTCCTCCTGGGTCTGCCCGGATTTTACCCTGGCACTCTTAAGCCTTTCGCCGAGAATGTTGTTTCGCATTGGTGTTTTGCCCCTTTCTTTGTCGCTCGTTTGTTGCGGTTGAACATTTGTGCGATATATCTGTTGAATTGTTGTTGTTGTTGCGCTACAATATAGTTGTAACACAGACATTGCGAAAATGTCAACAACAATTTTTTAACAGGAGGCACACATGCAGAACAGCGACATAAGAACCGCAGCAGCGGGAGCGGGCGTTAAGCTTTGGCAGATCGCCGAGAAGCTCGGAACAACAGACAGCAATTTCAGCCGAAAACTGCGCCGAGAGCTGGCGCAGAACGAAAAAGAGAAGATTTTCGGCGTAATAGACGAACTCGCAAAGGAGGCGGAAAAATGAGCAATATACCACGCATGAGAACACTTCCGGAATGTGCAGCCATGCTCAAGGAGCTCGACCCGGACACGGCAATAACCCTCACGGCTCTCAGAAACAAAGTAAAGCGCGGCGAGATTCCCGCCGTTCCTGTGGGCTCAAAAAGGCTTGTAAACTTTGATTTGCTTCTTGAACTGCTCTCTAATACCTCACCCGCTCCCGTGCCGTCTGCGGGCGAATATGGAAAGATACGGCGCATTAACGAGAGAATATGACAGAAAGGGCGAACCGTTCCGGGAACGCCCTTTTTCCTGCAAACAAAAAGCGCGGAGCCCACTCCGAAGAGCAGAACCCCGCAATCCCGAACAAAATTATAACCATGTTCGGAGGGCTTGTCAAATGGAAGAAAACGCGCTTACAATGCGAACGATGACGAATGAAGAACTCGCCGTGCTGATACAAAAAGGAGAAAGGCAGTATCTGCCCGCTCTGTATAAGCAGGTGGAGCGGCTTTTGTGGTACAAGGTCAGACGGTACGCCGCCCGGTGCGAGGACCGCATGAAGGCTCGGGGAGTAACAGCAGAAGACCTTATGCAAGACGCTTTTTTCGCCTTGGTGGATGCCGTGAACTCTTTTGACCCCGACAAAGATTTCAAATTCACTACATATATGCATTTTCCGCTAAAGAACCGCCTGCGTTTTGCCCTCGGCTTCACCACGCACCGGCGCGACCCGCTCAATGACTGTTCAAGCCTGGATGCTCCGGTAGGCGAGAGCGAGGAAGAAACCTTCCTGGATTGGTATTGTTCCGACCCTGATTCAGACCGCCCGTTTGAAGAGTTCGCGGATAATGACCTTTGGACGAATGCCAGGCGAGATATTGACAAAATCATGGCGGAAGATCTCACGGAGGAAGAGCGGGCGGTTATCATCTGCAAATACTTCGGGGGAGACGACAACAACAATGTTCGAGTGTCGGAAGAGCTCGGTATGCCGTACTCTCAAGTGCGGAACCTGGAAAGCCGGGCGTTGATGAAGTTCAGACGGTACCGAAAAACGCTTCTCAGTCCGTACCGTGAAGAAATCATAGGCAGCAGACCGTACCGCTCGAACGGCGTTAAAGAGTTCAGGATAACCGGCGCAAGCAGCGTTGAACGCACCGTTGAGTACTTCGATACCATTGAGCGCAGGATCCAGAAACACGCCGCCGAAGTTGCCGAAGACGCGGCCAAAGAAGCGGCATTCCTCGCCGCTCTCCCGCCCGAAACCCTCGCAGCTCTTCAACACGCCAGGGAAGAACGGCGGGCAAAAAAATGAAAGGATTTTACGATTTGGGTGCTACGGTGTACAGCGCGGATCCACTAAAAAATCGCCGTAACAATTGCGCGTAACAAACGGTGTAACATATGATTTTTAGGCGTTTTTTGAAGAAAATGTTACATGTAACAAAATTTTTGAAAAAGCAGGCTTTTGTTACATTGTTACATCGAGTGTTACAACCGAAACCATTGAAAATTAAAGATTCTTAGATAATTGTAACATTGTAACATTTATTACTAAAGATTAGTAAATTAGAGGGTTAGAGAGTAAAAAAACTCTCTAATCCGCCTGATGTGTACATGTTACGTGTACATGTACACGCGACGCGCGAAAGGAGGGGTATTGCAAAACGGCTCAGAAACGAAAAACGAGCGGGTTGATAGCCCGCTCTTTTTTTATATCTTGTGCCGTATTACGGAATGGTTATATGTGTTTTCATAGCCGCCGAACTTGTTTATAAAAAGCCGTTCGATTTCTCTAAGCTCCGGCTGCTCCATAGCGCAGTTGAAAGAAGCCAGTATTTCGCAGTGAAATTTTTCGCCGGCTTGTACTGCTTCCCTCAAGCCTGGGTTCAGAAAACCGTCTGCTCCGTCTCTTAAAAGCACATTCATGTGGGTTTTGTGAGCGAGCATCCGCTGCCGAATGTTTTTTGATGATCCGATGTACCGCTTCCCGGCACTGTCAACCAGAGCATAAATACCGCATATGGGAGTGTCGGGTATCTCTGTTATTACCTCCGGTCTTCTTTTATTCACGGGCATTATATTACCTCCCCCGTATCATTCAGCTTAAATGATACAGTAAATGTACAATCCAGCGCGGCGGCGATTTCCGTCAAATCTTTTTCGGTGAAATTATCCCGCTTCATTTTGTTATTAAGATTCTGCGGGCTGATACCAAGACGACGGGCGAGTTCCGCCTCTGAGATGTTACCTCTTTTTATGAGCAAAATTCTGATTCTATCGCTTAGAGCCATAGTGTTAACCTCCTTTCTGTGTTAATTGTATTATACACTTAAAAATTGACAGTGTCAACATGTACAGAAAAAAATCAAAAAATATTTGAAATTTTCATCAAAAAGGGGTTGACAACATCAACTTTTGCGTGTATAATAAGCTTGCAAGGTTGAGGAAGGCAGACGAAATAAAGCGAAAGCCTAATCAAGAAGGTCACGTAAGAGCGGGAACGGATAAGGGAGATTGAGATGCCTAGAGTGCTAGATGCTTAAAGCCCCCCGCCCTCAACCGAAAAAAGAAAAAGCCGCGCAACATGCCGACCCGCTCGCCGCTCAATCCGAATTGACGGAAGCCGCAGGAGGCACAAGGCAAACCGCGCGGCGAGATCTTGAAAGGAAGGTAAAAAACAATGTCAGAAAATGAACTGCTCGAAAGAGTCAAACGCCTCAGGGAGCTTGAAGCGATAACAGAGGCGGCTAATGCAGAGGCTGAAGGTCTGAAAGACGAGATAAAGGCTTATATGCTTGCAAACGATGTGCAGAATATGCGCGTTGGAGATTTCAAGGTCAGATACAGCACTGTAAGCGGAAGCTGCTTCGATTCTGCCGCGTTCCGTCAGACCCACGCCGAACTGTATCGGCAGTACTCCAAGCACTACGAAACACGCCGTTTCAGTATAGCGTAAGGGGGCGAAAAGAATGACGGGTATGAAATCAATCGAGCGGCCGCTCATCACCACCGCCGAGGCGCTTGAGCTGTCTGAGCACATCAAGCTCCCGGAAACGTACATAGCAACCGAGCTTTTCAGCGCTTTTGAAAAGAAGCACGGCTCGGCGAGCCTCTCGCGCTGGAACCTCGCTTGCGCCGTGGCATTTGTTTATGACGCGGGCAGGGTGCAGGGCATACGCGAAGAGCGGGTAAGACGCAAAAGAGCCAATGCTCAAAATATCGCCGTAAACGCCTCTTAAATCGCCTTTACTTTTTAGACATGAAATTACACTATCAAGAGGGCAAAACGCGAACACAGGGCAAAATTCACAAGATTTTTGGCATTGTACGCTTTAAATCTTAACATTTCCTAACATTTTAAAAGTTAGCAAAAGTAAGCATTTTTTCACCATGAACAAAAACACACCATGCGCAAAATAAAACAGCCCCTATCCGAACGCCAACCAAAGCAAAGCGGATAAGAGCACAGCCCACCGGAGCGGGCAAGCTCATTCTATCACGCCCGCTCCGAGAATGTCAAGAGAAAAACACAACGAAAGGACAACGGACATGAAACAGTACTGCGCCAATCAAAACGCGCTCGATCCTCAAGGCTCCATACCCGCCAAATTTATACCCGCTCCCGAGAACGCCACAGCGGAGATTGTTCCCGGAGTGTTCTTGCCGGTTAAGGAGTACGCTATACTACCCGGGAGCGGGCAGGCCGTGCCGGTTATCGAAACCATATCGGATTACAAGTGGCAGCTTGACTGCCTAAACAGCCGCCTCAAGAACCCTGAGCAATACCGAAAAGGCGGGGAAGATGTTGAAGCGGTCATTGCAAAGATTCGGCAATGGCTTCAAGAGCACACTCCAGACTAAAAATGAATACCATGAGCGGGCGATCTGTTTTTCGGTCAGGTCACCCGCTCCTATGCGTTACCGTGGGCGGGTGCATCGGCATGAAAAATTCAGTTGTCATTTCAGTTTCCTTTCTTTTTTGTTTTTGAAAATCGCCCTTGTCAAGGTAGGGAAGAAGTTGTGTGCGGCGGCAGCCTAAGCCGCCACACTTCTTTCCCTTGACTTTGAGGGAAGGGAAATTTCCCACTTATATATGAAATATATAAGTGTTTTTTCCCTCAGAGGGAATTTCTCGATTTTTTATCGGCTTTTTCCTTGTGAGGGAATTTCTCGATAACCATTCGACTTTTTCCCTTGTAGGGAACGGGAAATTTTATCGACTTTTTCCCTCGTTCTTCTTTCCGACTTCTCCGTCGTCAATCCAAAAACCACCATGCTCTGTCAACCTTTTGCGAACCGTTTTCGCTGTTACTCCGAGATATTCAGACAACTCATTCACTGTTACCCGTCCATCCATATTGCAGGCATCGAAAGCAGTTTCTATGCTGCTTGTTCTATCCTTTTTTCGCTCGGATGAGGTCTTTTTGCTGCTGAAGTTTCTCCTGAAAGGCGAGTTTTTCGAATTAAAATCGCTATCCGGCTTTATATCCTCCAGCACGCCGGTATCATCTATCCGATGCACGGGGTAATCGAACCAAAGATTGACCGGAGCGAACTTCGGGAACTCACGTGTAACTGAATTTCAGTTACAAAAAAATCTCACAGGGGGTGGGGCTGTTTTGCTTTTTGAAAAGTGAGATTCGGGGGTAGGGGGGGTATGTGTAAAAAGCCCTTATGTTATATAAGGGCTTTTACCACCCCCCTCCTACGCCCCTCTCTTTTCGCGCGTGTGTGCGTGGGGTCAGGGGGTTAAAATGGGTCACGACCCCCTCACTACAAAAAAGAAAAGCTCCAGGATTCGGCGCTTCCCGTATCGTGGGAGGTCTACTACCTGGAGCCGTGGCTGAAAGTGACAACGGAGACAGTTCGCGGGAAAGTGTATAAGAACCCTTGAATCGCTCATTGCCTACTAATTATATGTGATTTGTCAGCAGAAGTCAATAGGGCCTATTTTGTACTGCCCGCTCGGCACTCTGAGCGGGTGCTTTTTTTGGTCTTTATTTGGTCTTTATTTTTGTGTTTGGTCTTTACTTTTCGTTAAACTTCGTGAAAGGCGTCCTTGAAAAAATGGCTCTATATCAACGTTTTTTGCGCTTCGTGAAAGCTCGTGAAATGCAGAAAAGGGGAATGGCATTCAAGAGGTCAGCGGTTCGATCCCGCTTATCTCCACCAAGCGAAAAGCCTTGAAACTCAACAGTTTCGGGGCTTTTTTGCTTTTGTGTACGATTAGAAAACACATATTTTCTAACACTCCTTCTAACACTTGAGTAAAACGAGAAAAGCAAAAGCGCAGATAACCGCTGCGGTGTGAATTATATTTCTGCCGGCTTTTTCTCACCAATGTGACAAAACAAAACCTTGTCTTTGAATTTTCTGCGATGTATAATAATGTTGAAAATGTATTATAACAGGGGGTATATTATATGAAGATAATCAGAAATGCAATAAGATGCAAAAAATGCGGCGAGGTTATCGAGAGCAAATCCGTACACGATTTCAAATTCTGCTCATGCGGCGCATGTGCCGTTGACGGAGGACACGAATATCTACGCAGATGCGGTGAGCTCGAGGATTGGGAAGAGCTGGCGGAGACCGAAGAAACTGATGACGACTGATTTCGCCTGACAAAATACAGCCTGTGCTGTACATGTAAATTTGTGTTAAAAGTTAATTGGCACCCCTGAGGCTTAATCGCTTCGGGGCTGTTACTTTTTTGTGTTATATTTGTCTGCGCCGTTGGCGATTAAGTCTAAAAAGTGTTGCGTAAACGCAACATTTCTGTTATCATTTACTTATATTTTCGGAAAACTCGCAGGCTTTTGCCTGACGGCGAAAGGATATGGCGTAACAATGAAAAAAGCGGGTATTTGCGGCCACTTCGGATTTGGGCGCAGCTTGCTCAACGGTCAAACAGTGAAAACAAAAAATGTGACCGACGAGCTCCAAAAATATTTTGGCGATGCTCAGGTGGCTGTTGCTGACAGCTGCGGCGGGATAAAAGCCATGCCGCGAATGGCAATCGATGTTTTAAGGCTGTTCAAAAACTGTGAAAATATAATAATGATGCCCGCAAACAGGGGACTGCGCGTTTTTGCGCCGCTGTTTTTGTTCTATAACAAGCTTTATCACCGCAGGATACATTATGTGGTCATCGGCGGATGGCTCGATTCTTTTTTGGATGAGCATAAATGGCTTGTCAGACTGCTTAAAAAATTTGATGCTATATATGTGGAATCGGATATGATGAAATCCGCTCTGCAGAGACGGGGCTTTGAAAATGCGGTGGTTATGTACAATTTCAAAGAACTTGAGCCGCTGGCAGAGAGCGATATTGAATATCCCAAAAGCGAACCATATAAGCTCTGCACTTTTTCGCGTGTGATGAAAGAAAAGGGTATAGAAGACGCGATAAATGCGGTCGAGAGCGTCAATGCCCATTTCGGAAGAACGGTATACACGCTCGATATTTTCGGTCAGGTTGATGTCGAGTATAAAGAAAGATTTTCACAGCTTGAAAAGTCATTCCCGGATTATATCAGCTACGGCGGAGCTATTGAAGCGAATAAGAGCGTTGAAACGCTGAAATCATATTTTACGCTGTTGTTCCCGACCTATTATAAAGGCGAGGGCTTTGCCGGAACGCTTATCGATGCCATGTCAGCCGGAATGCCGGTGATAGCGAGCGACTGGAAATATAATCCCGAGTTTGTCGTTCCCGGAAAGACAGGAGTTATAATAAAAAACTGCAATGCCGAAAGGCTTGCCGAGGAGCTTATAAATATCGCAGCCGCTCCGGAAAAATGGAACTCAATGCGACTTTCTGCGTTCAAAGAATCGAAAAAATACAAGCCCGATATTGCAGCCCGTCCGCTTATAGACAGAATAAACGGCTAAGACCGTACTCATAAAAAGAAGTAATTTCTTTGAGGAGGAAAATATATGTCAAATGAACCTAAAGTTCATCTTATAGGCAACGCACACCTTGATCCTATCTGGCTCTGGCGTTGGCAGGAGGGGTGCGGGGAGGTGCTTCAGACTTTCCGCAGCGCGCTCGACAGGCTCAATGAATATCCCGATTTTGTGTTCACTTGCTCGTCTGCGGCGTACTACAAATGGGTCGAGGAGATCGATCCCGATATGTTCGAGGAGATAAAAACGAGAGTCAAAGAGGGACGCTGGGTGCCCGTTAACGGCTGGTGGGTTCAGCCGGACTGCAATATGCCCTCGGCGGAGAGCTTTGCCCGTCAGGCACTCTATTCTCAGCTCTATTACAACGAAAAATTCGGCAGGATATGTAAAACCGCATACAACGTGGATTCTTTCGGCCACAGCGGGATGCTTCCTCAGATTATAAAAAACGGCGGTATGACAGCATATGTTATGATGCGCCCCGGTGTTCATGAAAATGCCGAGATACCCAATATGTTTATGTGGGAGAGCCTTGACGGCACTCAGATACCGACTTTCCATATCCCGGATGCGAGCGGATACGGTTCGGGCAATGCAGAAGCTATAAACAGATCGCGCGACCTCGCGGAAAAGCTGATAAACGAAGAGGGGCACGGCATGATGATCTTCTACGGCGTCGGCAACCACGGCGGCGGTCCGACGAGGGGATTGATCGAATATGTTCAGACCCAGCTCAAAAGAGACGGATATCACGATATGGTCTTCTCTTCGCCCGATGCTTTCTTTGAGGCGCATTGCCTTGAAAAAGTCGAGCTGCCGGTTTGGAAAGACGATCTTCAGCACCACGCGAGCGGCTGTTATTCCGCAACGAGCCTTGTAAAGCAGCTCAACAGAAAGCTTGAGAATTCACTCTATTTTTCAGAGGCTTTCGCAACTGTCGCATCGAAGACTGCCAGCATGCGCGACAGAACCGAAGATTTCAAAGAGGCGTGGCTCGATGTCTGCTTCAATCAGTTCCACGATATACTCTGCGGCTGCTCTATAATGGAGGCGTATGATGATGTAAATGCTTCTATGGGTCACGCGCTGACGATATCAGACAGAATACAGAATGAGGCGTTCCTGCGCATTGCACGCAGAATAGATACCTGGATTGACGGCGTTTCTGACCCAGTCTGCGAGGTCAGAGGTCACTCTTGCGGCAAATTCCCGCGTCCCGTGGTTGTGTTCAACCCGCTCTCTTTCCCGGTCAAAGCATCGGTCAGAACATATCACCCGTCAAAGCAGGTGACCGATGATGCGGGCAACGATGTGATTTTCAGCAATGTCCGCTCCTCGCGCTCCAATGACTCCCATCTTGACACGGTGTTCATTGCCGATGTCCCCGCAATGGGCTATGCCGTCTATTGGCTCAAATCCTGCTGGGACGAAAACCGCGACCTGCCGGAGATACATATCGATACAGATGTTTCCGCTTCCGGCTTCTCGATGGAGAACGAGTATCTCAAAGTCAAGTTTGACGAGCACACCGGATTCATAACTTCGCTTGTCGATAAAATAAGCGGATATGACTACGCGTCCGCAGATAATCCAATCGCGGTGCCGACTGTTATAGACGACCACGAGACCGACACATGGGCGCACATGGTGTTCAGATTTCATGATATCAAAGGCATCATGAAGCTTAAAAAAATCGAACTTGTTGAGAGCGACAACGCAAGAGCTGTTATAAGAACGCGCCACAGCTTCGGCGGCTCGTATCTTGTTCAGGACTTCATTCTTGCGAGCGGACAGAAGGTTCTCCGCTCAAAATGCAAGGCACTCTGGACGGAAGATTTTACGCTGCTCAAGATGAGCTTCCCGGTCGGCGGAGAGAACAGAATAAATACTTATGAGATTCCCGGCGCATATATCAAACGCCCGACAAACGGCGAGGAAGAGCCTGCGGGACGCTGGGGCGCGATAAGCTTTGCCGACGGCGGCAGAAGAACGCTCGCTGTGGTCAACGACTCGAAGTATTCATACGACTGCCCAGACAACGACCTGCGTCTTACAGTTATCAGAAATGTTATCTTTGCCGATCACTATTCGGATCGCCCGGCGGCAAACTTCAATTTCACCGACGAGGGAATGCAGAGATTTGAATACGGCATTTTCGTCGGCGATGGTGAAGCCGAGAAAAGCGGCATTATGAATGAAGCGGCAAAGTTTAATATTCGTCCTATGGCCGTGCCGGAAAGCTTCCACAAGGGCACATTGCCACAGAGAAAGAGCTATCTGTCGGTTGACAAGGATAATATAATAATGACCGCTTTCAAGTTCTGCGAGGACAGCAGCGGCGACTGCATCATGCGTTTCTATGAGACTCGCGGTGAGGACACAAAAGCGCATATTGTCTGCGAATCGTTCAATGCCGATTTTGAGGCCGAGTTCGGTCACAATGAGATAAAGACATTCCGCATTTCAAAAGACGGCAATGTAAAAGAGACGAACTTCCTTGAGGGTATAGTATAATAAGCGAAAGCCGGAGTGAATAAGCTCCGGCTTTTTCGTCCTTTTTGCTCCAAACGACTTGTATCAATAATATTTTATGTTATAATTGGGTTGCAACTCAGGAAAGCGTTAGGAGCGCAAATCTTTGGCAAAGAGAAGCAGTGTTATCGAAGCAAAAAACAGAATACTCTCTGCCTGCGTGAAAATGTTCATAGAAAAGGGCTACAAAGAGACCACCATGCTTGATATAATCAGAGAAGCAGGAGTCTCGGCGGGAACATTTCAGAATATTTTCCGTACCAAGGACGGAGTACTCACAGAACTCGTCAATGTCATGTTTGACAATCAGTTCAGTACCGCTGAAAGCATTGTTGGCGGAAGCAGCGATCCCGTGCTTCTGTATTCGGTTGAACTGGCGGTTCAGATGACTCTTGCGGAGCTGAATGAAAATCTCAGGCAGATATATGTCGAAGCTTATACGCAGCCGAAAATAAACGAATACATATGCCAAAAGACATCTTCCGAGCTTTATAAATTATTCGGCGGTATAATGCCGCAATATTCGGAGAGCGATTTCTATGAGTCGGATATCGGCAACGCCGGTATAATGCGCGCCTATATGGCTCGCCCGTGCGACAAGTATTTTACGCTCGAAAGAAAGCTCGAAAAACTTCTCAGAATGACTCTCAATTCATTTGATATCCCGAAAGATAAGCAGAATCAGGTTGTTGACTATGTCGATTCGCTTGATATCCGCAGTATCGCAGACGGCGTGATGCAAAAGCTCTTCGAGACTCTTGCGATGAAATTCGATTTCAGCCTCGCCTGAACGATACCACTAATTTTGAATACCTCTGTTCTCATATCTCTTAGCAGTTGGACTGTCACCGTGAAAGCGGCGGCAGTCCTCTGCTTTTTGCGTATATAAAAAGCAGGCGAGATAAATTCCCGCCTGCTTTTGGTTTTACCAACCTGTTACATATCTGTTGAGCGTGTCTTCAATGCCGCCGGTGACAGAATTCTGGTCGTCTATAAGCCTGTCGCATCCTACTCGGAAAACCATAACTCCGCCCGCTCCGCTGAGCAGGGCATAGGCTGTCTTTTTTATCTCCGGCAAATGCACAGATGAGCAGATAAATAAGATTGACTGCCGCGCACGCGCATATTACGCCGAGAAGAGTTGGAACGAATTTGTCCCCCGAGGGATAGAGATCTGCTATCCAGCCGTATGTCCATGTCGCACTGCTCAAAAACACTGCGGCGCAGACGCTGAGCACAAAGCTCGTGTAGGCGAAAGCGCGGGAATTTATCGCGCTTCCGACTTTTTTGAAAAATTTTATATCAGGACCCCTTTTGGTTCTTTTTATATCAATTGCAGTGTAACATACAGGTATATTTTGGTCAAGCGGCATTTAGATATAAAAAACTGCCCGACTGCACAGTTGTTGCACTATGCAGCCGGGCATTATAATTTTGTTATTTGCAGACGAGCTCGCCGTTTTCAACATCAACGGTTATGGTCGAATCCGCGTCAAGGTCGCCGGAGAGAATTTTTCTCGCGACGAGGGTCTCAAGGCTGCTCTGCAGATATCTGCGAAGCGGTCTTGCGCCGTAAACGGGATCGAATCCGCGGTCGATGATGAGCTCCTTGGCGGCATCGGTAACCTCGAGTCCGAGGCTCTTGTCCGCAAGACGCTTCTTGAGGGAGTCGAGCATGATATCGATGATACCTTTGAGGTTATCTTTCGTCAGCGGACGGAAGAATATCGTCTCGTCAAGACGGTTGAGGAACTCGGGACGGAAGCTGCGGCGCAGCTCGTTCATAACGCCCTCGCGCGCCTCCTCGGAGATGTTGCCGTTCTCGTCGATGCCGTCGAGCAGGTACTGGCTGCCGAGGTTCGAGGTCAGAATGATGATAGTGTTCTTAAAGTCCACGGTGCGTCCCTGACTGTCGGTTATACGGCCGTCGTCAAGCACCTGGAGTAGAATATTGAATACATCCGGATGAGCCTTTTCAATCTCATCGAACAGCACAACAGAGTAGGGCTTGCGGCGTACCGCCTCGGTCAGCTGACCGCCCTCATCGTATCCGACATATCCGGGCGGCGCTCCGATAAGACGGGAGACGGAGTATTTCTCCATATATTCGGTCATATCGATACGAACCATGTTGTGTTCGTCATCAAACAGACAATCGGCAAGAGCCTTTGCAAGCTCCGTCTTGCCGACACCGGTGGGACCCAAGAACAGGAAGCTACCGATAGGCTTGTTGGGGTCGGATATGCCTGCACGGGAGCGGAGGATAGCCTCTGTGACTTTCTGAACCGCTTCGTCCTGACCGACAACGCGCTGATGGATAACATCGTCGAGGTGGAGCAGCTTCTCGCGCTCGCCCTCCATGAGCTTTGCAACGGGTATGCCGGTCCATTTTGCGACTATGGTCGCTATCTCTTCCTCGGTCACAGTGTCGTGGACAAGGGTATTTTCGGTGCGCTGCTCACTCTTCTTTTCAGCTTCTGCGAGACGTTTTTCAAGAGAGGGCAGATCGTAATATTTGAGCTTTGCCGCTTTTTCGTATTCGTAGTGAAGCTGAGCCTGCTCAATATCTGCGTGAGTCTGCTCGATTTCCGACTTGAGCTTTTTGACCTCGTCAACGCTCTGCTTTTCGGCCTCCCAGCGCGACTTCATCTCGTTGAACTTGTCTTTGTATTCGGCAAGCTCGGCGCCGAGCTTCTCAAGACGCTCCTTGGAGAGCTTATCGGTCTCTTTTTTCAGAGCCATCTCTTCGATTTCAAGCTGCATTATCTTGCGGCGTACATCGTCAAGCTCCGAGGGCATTGAGTCGATCTCGGTGCGGATGGAGGCACACGCCTCATCGACAAGGTCGATTGCCTTGTCGGGCAGGAAACGGTCGGTAATATATCTGTCCGAAAGGGTAGCGGCGGCGACAAGCGCGCTGTCGTGTATGCGAACGCCGTGATAAACTTCATAGCGCTCCTTGAGTCCTCTGAGTATCGAAATCGTGTCTTCAACAGTGGGCTCGTTTACCATAACAGGCTGGAAACGACGCTCAAGCGCGGCGTCCTTTTCTATATATTTGCGATATTCGTCGAGCGTAGTTGCGCCGATGCAGTGCAGCTCGCCTCTTGCAAGCATGGGCTTCAAAAGGTTGCCTGCGTCCATGCTGCCCTCGGTCTTGCCTGCGCCGACTATTGTGTGCAGCTCATCGATGAAGAGCAGTATCTTGCCCTCGGATTTCTTTATCTCTTCGAGCACAGCCTTGAGTCTCTCTTCAAACTCGCCGCGATACTTTGCGCCGGCGATAAGAGAACCCATATCAAGGCTGAAAACAGTCTTGTCTTTAAGTCCCTCAGGCACATCGCCGCGTACTATTCTCTGCGCGAGACCCTCGGCGATAGCGGTCTTGCCGACGCCGGGCTCGCCGATAAGCACGGGGTTGTTCTTGGTTTTTCTCGAAAGAATACGAATGACATTTCTTATCTCCGTGTCACGGCCGATAACGGGGTCAAGCTCGTTTTCGCGCGCACGCTTGACAAGGTCGGTGCCGTACTTCGAAAGTGCGTCGTAAGTATCTTCGGGGTTGTCACTGGTTACCGGGCTTGTCTTGACCTTTGAAAGCTCATCGACAAAAGCGTTTTTGGTTATGCCGTGAGTATTGAATATTTTTCTGATTTCCGGAGTCATGTTCGTGAATATGCCGATCATAAGATGCTCAACCGAAACATATTCGTCGTTCATGCTCTTTGCCGTCTTTTCGGCGGTGCGGATAACGCGGTCGGTCTCCGAAGAGAGATACATCTCGCCTCCGGAAACCTTCGGGAGAGTAGCAATATAAGAATCAAGCTCGCCGAGAACGGTGTTGCAGTCAATGCCCATCTTGCCGAACAGGGAGGGGATGAGCCCGCCGTCCTGATCAAGCAGAGAGTAGAGCAGATGCTCGGGGACGAGCGACTGGTTGTCGTTCTCTCTTGCTATGTTCTGCGCGTTCTGTATTGCCTCAACGGTCTTCTGAGTATAGTTCTGAGTGTTCATAAAATCACCTGCTTAGTCTGAGTTTGGAGTTATATTATTATTGACTGCCGCGCGATGTATTCGGCGTAGCAGTGCTCGATATCTGCCGGAGAATATCTGCCGGCAAGGAAGCCTTTCATAAGTTTGTCAAACAGCTCTATATATCCGGATATAGCCTGTGCGAGCTCCTCGGTTGAGGAATTTTTCTTCGGTACGACTATACTGCGGCAGAACTTGTTATAATAAAGGGCATAGTCAACATTCTCCACTCCGTAGTGGGGGAGATATTTTTGCTCTATACCGTGCCACAGGCGGAAGAAGTCTGTCATGTCGGAGATAAGCGCGGCGCTTTGCGTGCGGAATATCACCGAAAGCTCGCCGATGGAATCCTGCCCGTTCTCATACAGCTCCACTTCATATTTGACGGTGGGGCGGTATTTATATTCCAGACTGCTCTTGAGCGACATTGTCAGGTCGTTCGGAGTGAAGAACGGCACAAGCTGCCCGTATGAAGCGACCGCTTCTTCGATAGCCTGGAATACATCATTTATGCGTCTCTGCGGCGTGACCATGCCGAAATATTCGGCAAGTATCTGATTTATTAAATTCGATCGGTTGGTGCCCTTTTGATGCGCAAGTCTATCCGCTTCGCGGACGACTTCGTCGCTGAGCATCAAACTGTATAATGTTTTCTTCAAGAGTATCAACTCCTTTTGTTTTCTGTTCCCATGATATACCTATTTTAAAAACTTGTCAATATATTTATATAAATGTTCATACAAAGTTAATAAAATTCAAAACGAGTTTGCTAAAAAAGGCCGCCCGAAGGGCAGCCTTTTAATATAGCTTTAAGATTTTGAGCGTTTTCTCGGCGGCATCTTTTCTCCAAGCACAAATGGTGCGATTTTGTGTATAGGTAAAGCCACCAAAAGGCACAGCCCGATGGAGAGCAATGCCGCAATAGCGCTCCAGAACAGAGATTTGTCGGCGAGTTTTTCCGATATAAACGGGCACAGTGTGTGAAAAAACACTACCGGGAATTTGTGCATAAGGAGTATCGGCATAGTGTTGGAGCCAATATAAGATATAACTTTAAGCTTCGGGATGAAGAAACACAGCATGGTGAATCCGAGTACGGACATGAAAGCGGATAAATAAAATATCAGTATCCTGCCGTATTCGCTGCTCTGATATCCGACGAGAATGTTCAGTTTCAGTGCCGAAAATCCTCCGGCGGCGACGCATAACAATGATAAAATAAATATGTATGGCTTGCGCAAGTTTTTTTGATTTTGTGCTGCAAATTTTGAGAATAAAACCCCGCTCAGAGAAAACGAGAGCATTGCTATGGCAACATCAGCCTTGAATATCGGCGCTTTTGTCGGAAACAGAGAAAATTTATATATTACATATTGTATAGCGATTGCTGCAATTATAGATACACCGAACAAGGCGTATGACAATCGGTGTTTTGAAGCTATTCGGTCTATTATAAATGTTATGGCATACAAAAACAGCAGTTCAAGAAACAGGCACGGCAAAAACCAAAGCGGAGTATTTACGGCGCAGTATCCTTTTAAAGTGCTTATGATTATGGCAGGAACACTGCTGTCGATTGCCTTCTCCGCGAATGACGAGACGAACTTGCCGAGAATAGCATATGCGCCCCAGCTGACTGCGGCAAATATATAAAACGGCACGAGAAGGCGCGTCAGTTTTTGAATCAGAAACTTCCAGAATCCGTTCTTGCCGCGCGAAAATGTAACGCCGGTCAAAAAGAAAAACAGCGGAACATGAAAAGAATATACATATTGAGCATAGATTCCCTGGTCGTGAAACACATGCCCGATAACTATAAAAAATATACCGATAGCCTTAGCGGCATCGAAAGCAAATATCCGCTCTTTTGAGTTGCTGTTTAAAGTGCTCATTTTTCTCCAATCGGTTTGCAATATTGCTGTATTAATAATTTAAATATAATGCCTGCGTTTTTATACTAACAGGATTCTTTTTGCATGTCAAGGTCTGCAAATTTCGGCTGAATCGGATTATATAAAACCATAACTTTTTATTGCACCGTACATGTTGTTTCTGATATACTTAAACACATGAAAATTGAGCGAAATATAAAAGATGAAAATATTACTTCGGAGATGATAATATGATCTTGTTCTTTACAGGAACGGGCAACAGCAGATATATCGCACGTAGGATTGCCGATTCGCTCGGCGACGAGCTGCTGAATATGAACGAAAGAATTAAAGCGTGGGATACATCTGAGATAAGCGCTGACGGTCGTCTTGTTTTTGTCGTTCCGACTTACGGTTGGCGCATTCCGCGCATTGTCGAAAAGTGGATAGACGAGACACCGTTCAGCGGAAGCTTTAAGGTGTGGTTCGTTATGGATTGCGGCGGCGAGATAGGCGATGCGGACAAATATATCAGGCAGTTATGCTCAAGAAAGTCATTTGACTATATGGGCGTCAAGCAGATAGTGATGCCTGAAAATTATGTTGCTATGTTCGGTGTGCCGAATGATGAGCAGGCTGCACGGATAATTGAAAAGGCTCAGCCAGATATTGCAGACGCTTCAGAGACTATAAAAGCCGAAAAGAAATTTGCTCAGCCGCGCAGAAATGCTTATGATAAGCTTATGAGCGATATAGTCAACCCCGTGTTCTATAAATTTTTCGTCAAGGCGGACGCCTTTACGGCAAATGACAAGTGCGTCGGATGCGGCAAGTGTGCAAAAATGTGCCCGCTCAACAACATTGAATTAAAAAACAGTAAACCGGTCTGGGGCAAGAATTGCACTCACTGTATGGCGTGCATCTGCCTCTGCCCGACGGAAGCCATTGAATACGGCAAGAAAAGCGTCGGCAAACCGAGATATCATCTTGATTAAAAGCGAAGGAAGTATGACTCAAAGCCATACTTCCTGTTTTTATTTTCTTTTTCCGAGCGCTATCATAAGAGCGCCGACGGCGGCGGTCGCCGCGGTTCCCGCCCATATGCCGTATTTTAGCTTTTCCTTGTCATCCGCATCGTTTATGTATCGCATTATTGAGACCGGAGTCTTTTTGAATAGGTCGAAATATGTTACCGTTCTTGTTTTATACTCAAACGGCTTGGTTTCATCGAGCTCAAAGATACGCACGCCGCGCATCTTGTTGCCGTAGCATCGAAATGACGCGCAGGCTGTTTGGATTATGTCAATGTCATCGACTTTGCCCTCAAAGCAATTTAGATGATCGTGCCCCGCGACCGCGGCGAGCACGCCTCCCATTTCTTTCAACGCTTCAAATTCGCCGACATTTTCAGAGCATACGTCCGGATATTCGCCGAGAGTGCCGTGGGCTTTTTGGGGGTCGAGCTCATAAAATCGCCCGTCGTGCTCTGTGCATTCATTATTTTTTTCGCACTCGCGTATGAGCTGCACAGTCTCCGGAATCGGGACATGCTGAAATACAAGAGAGGGGAGAATTCCGAAAGCTTTTTTGATTTTTTCATTCTTTCGGAGCATCCAATCTATTTTGTTGCGGCTTATGGTCGTGTACCAATTGCCGTCTGAGCCTTTTCCTGCGGAGTCGAGCATCCACACGGTGAAAGCGCGCCGCGTTCCGTCCGACGACATTATCGGGATATCATAAGTTCCGCATCCTGCGCAGACGTCCGCGCCGCTTCCGACGCACGATGAGTAATTGCCGTATATTTCCGACTGCTCGGATTTTTCTATGCAGTTCATGTCATCGTGGTTTCCGTACAGCACGGCAAACGGTATCTTTCTCGCTTCAAGCGGCAGGATAATATGACTTATCGCCCGTTCCACGCGTGATCTCGTCGCATCATGTCCGGAGGCTACCTGCCTTGTGCCTATCACGGCATCGTTTATATGATTGCCGAGTATGTTGTCGCCCGTGAACAGAACGAGATCGGGGTGCAGAACATCGCAGGCTCTGTTTATCATCCGGACAAGACTTTTGCGAACGAGCGGGAGGTCCTGCGCATCGCTTATCTGCATTATTGTGAACTTGCCGTCACTGTTGAATTTCAGCATTCGTTTACCTCTTTTAAAATGCGCCGCCGCAGTTTATACGGCAGCGCATTTGCTTTTATTATTCGGTTTCGTCGCTCTCAGTTGATTCTGATTTATCTATAGAAGCTTCGGGTGTTTCTTCAGCGGAATCGTTGCCGATATCCGACATTTCCGTAGATGCAGTGTCGGACACAACGCTTCCGCTTGCCACTGCGGCAGGCTGAGGCTGATGCTTCTTTCTCTTTTTCAGAAGAATCGCAACAGCAACAAGAATCAGTGCTGTAACAACTGATATGCCGAGTCCGATAACCATTCCGCGCGGAGTGTACTTGAACTTTACGCTGTGGTTTCCTGCGCTAACTCTGACTCCGAGCAGTGCGTCGCCGACGGCGACAATGTCATTCTCGCTGACTTCCTTTCCGTCAACAGTAACTTTCCAGCCCTTGTCATAGGGGATGGAGGTGTAAATAATGCTGTCCTCTGCGGCGTTCAGCGTGCCGGTTATCTCCGTGTCGGTAAAGCTCTCGATATTCAGCGCACCGCTGTTGAGCTTGTTGTAGCCCTCAACGAATTTGTCTGTGTCGAGCCCGTAGACAAAGAAGTTGAGCGCACCGCTGTTGACATCATCCTTGACGGTCATTTCAACGGTTATCGGCGTTCCCGCCTTGCACTTGCCGAGGTCATAGATATATTCGCGGCTCGTGTTCTGGGAATATTGCTCGTAACCGACCGAGATAAGAACATCTTCGATTCCCGCGGATTCAACGAACAGATAAACATTCTGATCCTTTTCGGGCGAGACGGTGAACGAAATAGTTCCGGTGCTGTCCGAAGAAGTCTTGTAGTAGTTCATGTAGCCCGTATCAAGACCTATCGAAATAGGATCGATGTTATAGAAATAAGAATCTGTGATATCAAGCCTGTTGAAGACTTCATCGATTCCGGTTGCACGGAAGAAGTAGTCATTCTGCACCTCAAACGGATTGTCCGAATCGAAGCTCCATGCAGTGATATCTTCATTCACACAGTAGGCTATCGGGAGCCAGTATTTGTTCCTGTATGCATGGAACTTGCCGGAGGAGCCGACATATTCATAGAACTCATCGCTCAGCGGCGGGTTGTATTCGTTGTTGTCGACAATATACTTGAGCGACATCATTGAATTGTAGACCGGGGTCTGCGGATTGTAGGTGTAGCTGTTGATATAATTGCCGTAGAGACCGAGCTGCTCCTGCAGATTTGCAACCTTTTCGTATGCCATGGACGAGAAGGTGGATACGCCGTTATAGTTATACCATGCGGGATCCATGCGCGCCCTGAGTGAGGTGAGCTCCATACGGTAAGTGTCATTGCCCTCAATATCATCAAGTTCATTCTTGAGGTCTCTGAAATCCTGATAGTCTCCGGCGTATTCGGTCTTTGTTCTGTCCATGCTGTAGTTGTCGGTGTCGGCGCTTATAGCCTCGGCGCAGACGCAGCAGAGCATCAGAACAGCCATAGCCGATGCCTGATATTTCTTGGTCGAGAAGAGATAGAATATAAGCGTATAGAGCACGACAAACAGCAGGCTGATAATAACAGTTGTTTCATCGACGTTCTTTGAACCGACTTTTTGGATTATAACTATTCCCGAAAGAATAGCTACTCCCGCGCCGAGTATCTCTTTGCCGGAGAACTCGGTAATGTGTCGGAACGCCTTATATGCCATGGTGAGCAGGATGAACGAATACATGAACGAGAATCTGTAGGGCAGATCGTTCGGGAAGTGGAATGCGTGCCAAATATAATTGAGCACATTGAGATTGAAGCTGAAATATATAAGCCCGAGAAGAAGCACATTTGCTATCTTTTCTCTTACGGGTATGCGTTTGCAGAAAAGATAGAGCGGGACAAGTATTACCGTTGCCATTCCGCAATAGACATTGGGAAGAACATCGGTTCCGCTGCTTCTTATTGTGGGAGTGACGCTTGCAAGATGATTTGCGAGGAAGTCGAATATCTTGAAATATGACTTGACGGTCTCGGGCCATGTTCCGCTCGTCGCGGAGCAGCTTTGAAGAATAAAATAGACGGGAATGAGCGCGAACGCAACGAGAGCCGCGCCTGCAATGCTCGAAAGAGCAAATGTTATTCCGTCGGACAGGAATGAGTTGTATCTGATTTTATCTTTTAGCTTGCTGTACTGCTCGCCGTCCGGGTCGGTGTAAACTTCGAGAGCTTTCGTGGTGTCGGAGATGTTATAACGGCTGAAATAATATACAAGGAAATAGAGTACCGCAAAGATGCACGCCATGTAGCCCATATAGTAGCTCGTCAGCAGTGTCATCGACAGCGAGAAAATGTAGAGAGCGGGTCTGCGCTCGTTGATGATGCGCTCAATGCCGAGAATCATCAGCGGGAACAGAACCATGGCGTCGAGCCACATCAGATTCCAATAATAGGCTATAAAGAAGCCACAGAAAGAATAGAGCACACCGAACGCTGCGGTTATGGGCGAATGCTCGCCGAACGACTTTTTGAGATAATAGCAGAAGGTCGCGCTCGAAAACGCCGCAGCGAGAAGAATCATTGTCGCTATCGCCTCGGGCATATTCTTATGACCGAAGATAAGCATAACTATCGAGAGCGGGCTGCACAGATAGTTATAGAAGTTGCCCAGGAAGCTGCCTCCGAGACCCGTATTCCACGAGTAGAGGAAGCTCTTCATCTGCGTGACACGGTCATAGAACTCCGCAAAGAGCGGGCCGTACTGATGATAGAGATCCATTCTCAGAATAGTGACGTCACCGAACGGTGTGAGGCTGTAGCAGATATAGACTATCAGCATTATGACGGCCGAGCAGCCGAAAGCGAGCCAACAGTATTTGTTGTCTTTGAAAATTCTGCTGATAACAGATCCTTTTTCATTTTTTATTTTCATTTCTTTACCTGCCTTATTTTTTTATCTTTTTGATTGCCTTCTTTGCCATAGGCAGAAGCTTTTCAAACCCGAGATACATAACCTTGTCAACCGGCATGTCAAACTCGCCGACATATTCGAAAATATGGGGAACGAACTTTATCTTGAACTTTGAAAGATGGTCTTCAAAGCTTCCGTCAACTCCGCCGAGGTTGAAATAGTCACAGCCGGCATCTATGGAATCGCAGACTCCCGCATATATAAGCCCGACAGATGCACAGAGGGTCGAGAGCACGGAGAGATCGGAGCCGGCATAGAGATACTCGGCAATTTTGAGCTTCGCCTGCGGATCGGGCATGATAACAAGGCTTGCGGCAAGATTCACGGTGTTTCCCTTTTCTTCGATAAGAGCCTTTGCCTCATCGAGCTTGCGCGTGTTTTCGGGAATGTTCTGCTTCTTTGCAATCAGCCCCTCGAGATATTCAACATATCTGTCAAGGTGCATGCGCGCATAATATATGACCGCTCTGTCGCCGAACGCATGGCGTATCTTTTTGAAATATTCTTCGTTTCTCAGCGAGATACCCTGGCGCTTTTCGGTCTGACCGAGCAGGCGGACAAATTCCGAAAGATCGTCGTCCGGGTCGGCTTTTATGAATTCGATGCCCTTGGAATTATGGAACGAGCCCATATAATAGCGGGTCTTTTTGGGAACAGCTTTCAAAAATCCCGCGCTGTCGATAGGTCCGTTTTCGTTGAAGAGCGGGATAGCCATGTTGAATCTCGGCTGAAAATATGCGTTTATGTCGGTGCTCAAGCCCCTGTGAACAAATCCGCACTCCTGCATGACTCTTATCGTCTCGTCAAATGAGTTGCCGAAATCGGCGGCATTCTGCTTTTCGTAGTTTTCTCTTATTACGAACGGGTCTGCCTTAACGGCAATCGCGCCGATCTTCTTTGCGTATTTTTTCAGCTGAGTCGAGAATTCGCGCATTGCCTCTGCGTCGCCGAAATCGCCGACGGGACCGCGCGGGGAATATATGAGCTTTTTGCCCATCGGCAGATGCCTTATCAAAAGAAGTGCGCCTACTTCGGGCGCGCCGTCTTTGTAGAGCATGCATATGTCGTGATCCCAGTTGTCCTTGACCTCGGACCATTCGGGCAGCTGTGTGAAGCAATAGGCAGGGGAGACGTTGAGAAAGTCTCTGTATTCTCCGGCATCCACGCCCGTTTTGAAGTTGTATTCAGCCATTTGCGATTAACTCCTTGATGCTTTTAGTTTTCGGATAAACAAACATATTTTACCACAAGTCGTGCAAGTATGCAATAAATGTAGTATACATATAAAATAATTTACAAATCATATCACTGTTGACAACTTTTGAAGTATGGTTTATAATGACTGCATATTTTAAAAGCTGTGACGGGAAGAAGTAGCTGTATTATGCCGGCAAAGAGAGTCTCCGGGCGCTGTGAGGGGACGCGGCATGGCGGCGAAATACATCTCCGAGCTGCGAGGCTGAACAATTGTAGTAGGTCGAGCCGCAGGCGTGCGTTATACGCTGAGCGCAATGCTCCTGAGACTCCGAAAGGAGTGAACAGAGGTGGTACCGCGGTAATTCGCCCTCTGCACGGTTCTCCGTGCGGAGGCTTTTTAATTTTATGAACAAAATGAAAGGAAAAATAACTATGGGAATTTACGAAGAACTCGTCGCGCGCGGACTTATCGCGCAGGTGACGAACGAGCCGGAAATCAGAGAGATGATAAACAGCGGCAAAGCTACATTCTATATTGGTTTTGACTGCACCGCAGACAGCCTCACGGCAGGTCATTTCATGGCTCTTACGCTCATGAAGAGACTGCAGATGGCTGGCAACAAGCCGATAGCTCTTATCGGCGGCGGCACTACAATGATAGGCGACCCCTCGGGACGAACCGACATGAGAAAGATGCTCACCCGCGAGGATATCAATCACAACGCCGAGTGCTTCAGACGCCAGATGGAGCGTTTTATCGACTTCGGCGAGGGCAAGGCTCAGATGGTGAACAACGCCGATTGGCTTCTCAACCTTAATTATATCGAGCTTCTGCGCGAGGTCGGCGCCTGCTTCTCCGTCAACAATATGCTTCGTGCCGAGTGCTATAAGCAACGTATGGAAAAGGGTCTGAGTTTCTTTGAGTTCAACTATATGATAATGCAGAGCTACGATTTCTACTATCTGTTCAAGAACTACGGCTGCAACATGCAGTTCGGCGGCGACGATCAGTGGAGCAACATGCTCGGCGGAACCGAGCTCATACGCAAAAAGCTCGGCAAGGATGCTCACGCAATGACTATAACACTCCTTACCGACTCCCAGGGTCATAAGATGGGCAAGACTGCGGGCAACGCCGTTTGGCTCGATCCCAAGAAGACTTCGCCCTACGAGTTCTATCAGTATTGGAGAAATGTTGCAGACAGCGATGTTCTCAAGTGCATCCGTATGCTTACTTTCCTGCCTCTCGAGCAGATTGACGAGATGGACAAGTGGGAGGGCAGCCAGCTCAACAAGGCAAAAGAGATACTCGCATATGAGCTGACAAAGCTCGTTCATGGTGAGGATGAAGCGAACAAGGCGCAGGATGCCGCAAGAGCACTCTTCGGCGGCGGAGCGGATTCCGCAGATATGCCGTCCACAAGCCTCAGCGCAGATGACTTTGCAGACGGAAAAATCAGCGTTATAGATATTCTTGTCAAAGCGGGACTTGCAAAATCCAAAAGCGAGGCAAGGAGACTTATCGAGCAGGGCGGCGTCAGCGTCAACGATGAAAAAGTAAAGAACCTCGATTTTTCGCTTTCTGCCGACGAAATAGCCGCTGACCCGGCTATAATTAAGAAGGGAAAGAAAATTTTCCACAAAATTGTTATGGCTTAATTGTGCACAATTGCCATTGCTATAGCAAAAAAGAAAGTTATAATATTGGATAAGGATTTTTCCTATTACTTTGATTGGATGGAACTTTAAATGAAAATTGTTATTGTCGGCGACGGCAAGGTTGGTTACAATATCGCAAAGCAGCTGCTTGCCGAGGGTCATGATATCGTAGTCATAGACAACAATCCGGATGTGCTCGAGGATTCGCTCCAGAAGCTCGATGTGCTTGTTGTCGACGGAAACGGAGTCACGCTCAAGACGCAGGAAGAGGCAGATGTTGCAAACAGCGATCTTCTTATCGCCGCGACCTCTGCGGACGAGATAAACCTGTTGTGCTGTATCCTTGCAAAGAAGCTCGGATGCCGCCATGCAATCTGCCGCATGAGCAACCCGGACTATGTTCAGTCGATTCAGTATATGCGCGACGATTTCGGCCTTTCGATGACCGTCAATCCGGAACTCACCGCCGCAAGAGAGATATTCCGCATCTTGCAGTTCCCGAGCTTCCTCAAGCGTGATACTTTTGCCAAAGGCCGCGTTGAAATAGTTGAGCTCAAGTTAAAAGAGGGCTGCGCGCTGGTCGGCAAGAAGCTTGAAAAATTATCTGATGTTCTGCGCGGCGTGAAAGTGCTTGTTTGCGCCGTTGACAGGGGAGGCGAAGTCTGCATTCCCGACGGCAGCTTTGAGCTTCAGGCAAACGACAAGATAACCGTCACCGCTCCGCGCAGCGAGCTTGTCAAAATGCTCAAGGCGCTCAAGATAAGCAATCAGAAGATAAGAGATGTGCTGATAATCGGCGGAAGCAAGATTGCAGTCTATCTTGCCGATGAGCTTATCAAGAGCGGTGTCAATGTCAAGATAATCGAGCAGAAGCTCGACAAGTGCCGCGCTCTTTCGGAGCGTCTGCCCGGTGCTGTTATAATCAACGGCGACGGAACGCTCCAGGATCTGCTCTCGTCAGAGGGTATTGAAGATACGGACGCCGTAGTCTCGCTGACGAATATCGATGAGGAAAACCTTATCATATCGATGTACGCGGATGTCTGCAAAGTACCAAAGACTATTACAAAGATTAACCGTACCGAGTATATCAAGCTCTTCAAAGACAAGGATATCGGCAGCGTCGTATGCCCGAAAATGCTCGCGAGCTATGAGATAATCCGCTATGTCAGGGCTATGGACAACACCACCGGCGGTTCGGTCAAGACTCTGTACAGAATAGTCGACGAAAAGGTCGAAGCCCTTGAGTTTGCGGTAACCGACAGCACAAAGTGCATCGGCGAACCGCTCAAAAAAGTCAACCTCAAGGACAATATCCTCCTCGCCTGCATAACCCGCATGGGAAAGGTCATTATCCCGAGCGGTAATGATTATATAATGGCAGGGGATACGATAATCGTTATCACCACTGCAGAGGGCAAGTTCAAGGATATAAACGATATCTTTGCCGAGGACTGAGCCGGGAGACGCGAAAATGAACTATAAACTTATTGCAAATTATATAGGCAATATTCTGCGGATAGAAGGACTTTTTATGATCCCGGCGCTGCTTGTGTCGCTGTATCATAACGAGTTTAAGTGCGTCCTCGCTTTCGGAATCAGCATCGCGGCACTTCTTGTCATCGGTCAGCTGATGCATATGATAAAGCCCCAAAAGCGCAATGTATTTGTGCGAGAGGGCTTTGCGATAGTCTCGCTGTCCTGGCTTGCGATATCGCTTTTCGGTGCACTGCCGTTCTTTATAAGCCGTGAGATTCCGAATTTTATAGACTGCTTTTTTGAAACCGTTTCCGGATTCACAACGACCGGTTCGAGTATACTTTCAAATGTCGAGGCGCTTTCCAAAGGTCTGCTCTATTGGCGAAGCTTCTCGCATTGGCTCGGTGGAATGGGCGTTCTTGTGTTCTTGCTTGCGGTTGTACCAAATGGCAAGGACAACGACGCTCAGTCGCTCTATATTCTGAGAGCCGAAAGCCCGGGTCCCACATTTGGAAAGCTCGTTTCAAAGATGCGCCAGACTGCACAAATTCTTTACATCATATACATTGCGCTGACGATTATTGAAATCATTTTGCTTTTCGCCGGAGGAATGCCGCTGTTTGACAGTGTTCTGAACTCTTTTGCAACCGCCGGAACGGGCGGCTTCGGAATAAAGAATGCCAGCATAGGCGCGTATGACAGCTATTATCTTCAGGGTGTTATAGGAGTGTTTATGCTGCTGTTCGGCGTGAACTTCAATATTTATTATCTGCTGCTTGCAAGAGACTTCAAGCTCGTTTTCAAAAACGAGGAGCTTCGCTTCTATATCATAACCGTTTTGGTGTCGGTTACGGTGATAGCAATAAATATTCGCTCAATGTTCTCAAGCTGGTTTGACGCTTTTCATCACAGCTTCTTCCAGGTTTCGTCGATTATCACGACAACCGGATTTTCTACCACTGATTTTTCGCTTTGGCCTGAGCTTTCGCGATATATTCTCGTTGTGCTCATGCTCATGGGCGCGTGCGCGGGCTCTACCGGCGGCGGCTTGAAGGTGTCGAGAGTCCTTATATTATTCAAGGCTCTTCGCAACGAGATGCAGCGCGTTGTTCATCCGCGCAGCGTCAAAGTGCTCCGTATTGACGGAAAGGTTCAGAATGAAGCACTCGTCAGAAATGTTTCTATGTATCTTGTTGCATATGTTATTGTTATGATAGCATCCACGCTTCTTGTTTCAATCGATGATTTTAGCTTCACGACCAATGTAACTGCGGTTATATCGTGCATGAATAACATCGGACCCGGAATAGATATTGTCGGTCCAATGGGCAATTTCAGTGGATTCTCGTGGTTCAGCAAGCTTGTTCTCAGCGCGGACATGATAATCGGCAGACTGGAGATATTCCCGGTTCTCGCTTTGTTTTCGCCCTCGCTTTGGAAGCGCTGCAACTAAATAATTATGTCGGATTCGTGTGTTCGCCGCATGGATCCGACTTTTTTAAAAAAGTTTACAAAATGTACTTTAACTCGCCGAAACATAAGTGTAATATATAAGAAAATACATGATGGAGAATTGGGATGACAAAGAAGATACTCAACAAAAAGCAAAAAATCGTCATCAGTATCGTCGCCGCGCTACTTATCATTGCACTCGGTGTCACCGCTTATGTTGTGATAAGCAAGAAGACACGCACTACAGTTGCCCTGGCGGATGTAACTGCCGGCGATATCACCGAAACGCTCAAACTTTCCGGTACTGTGAACTCCGAGAACCAGGCGTCGTTCGAAATACTTGACGGCACCTATGTCAAGAGCGTGAATGTCAGAGTCGGAGATGCCGTTAAAAAAGGCGATGTGCTCGCGACATTTGATACGAGCTCCCTCAGCGATATTGTATCGCAGAAAAGGGAGAACTATAACGCCGCCATGTCGCAGTACAGAAAGTATGCTTCAAACGCGAACGCCTCCGTGGCTCAGCTTGAGTCGCTCTCAAAGCAGATAGAGCAGAAGCAGCGTGAGATAGAAAAGCTCAGCGAAAAGGTCGATGCGGCAAAACCGAAGGACGACACAAAGGAAACTATCTCGCTGAAAAAGCAGCTCACCGAGCTCCTCGGCGACAGCAAATTGGCGGCAGAAATAGTTGACAGACTCTTCTCTTCCGGCACTCAGGTTTCGGAGATACTCCAGCATCTCGAGAATATAATTAACGGCGCGAACAATCAGATTTCGTCGATACTCAAGCTCCTTTCGGTTTCCAACGAGGAAAAGCAGCTGATATCGGCGCAGCTTGAATTGGTTGAGCTTAAGGCGCGCCAGAGTATATTGAAGCTCCAGTCCGGCGATACGCTCGCGTCGCTTTATCTCTCCGTTGCCGAGTCCGCTAAAAACGATCTTGACAGCACTGTTGAAGCCGTGAACGCATTGAAAAAAGGCTGGGTAGCCGAGAATGACGGCGTTGTCAGGGAAATAAATATCGTCAGCGGCGAGACATATCACACGTCGAAAAGCAATTCAACAGTCTCGCTCGACAGTATTGATATATCTTCGCTTCTCTCATCCGCAACATCGGACACAAAGGACTTTTCCGGTATTATCAATCAGCTTTTTCCAGGCACTCCCGGCGGCATAGTTGTTGAATATTATCCGCTCTCTGCGACTTTCAGTGTCAGCGGCAAGGATATATATAAAATAAAACTCGACCAGCCGGTCGAGATAACCGGCGCAACAGGCAAGAAGTTCAGCGGTTACGTCAGCTTTATAAGCCCCACCGCCTCTGAATCTGCCTCGTCAAGCATTACTTCGCTTCTCGGTTCAACATCCGGCGGCAGCGAAGTTGAGGCGAAAGCGATGATTGAACAGCCCGACAAGAGCATTATAATTGGTCTTTCGGTTGATATGTCCATAAAGCTCGAAACCCAAAAGAACGCCACTCTTGTCCCGGTTGAGTCGATACAGTACGAGGACGGAAAGTCATATATCTATCTCTATGATCCGGATTCAAAGACCGTTAAGAAAACCGAAGTCACAACGGGACTTTTTGACGGAGAGCACTATCAGATACTTTCCGGCTGCTCGGTAGGGGATAAGATAGTCAAGATACCGTCCGAAGATATTGAAGACGGTCAGAAGATACACGCAAAGTAATGGCACTGACACTTTTTATAAATATAAACGAACTGACCAACGAGCAGTACGAGCACGAAATGAATTTTCTTTGTCCGCAGAAACGCGAGCGCGTTTCCAGGATGCGCTTTGAAGATGACAAAAAACGCTCGCTTGCCGCGAATCTCGCCGCAAGGCGCGCGTCTGCCGACTTTTTGGGGATTGATGAGGACGAAATCAGAATAACTTGTGACGGCAGCGGGAAGCCGCTGTGTGATGGATGTTATATATCTCTCAGTCATTCCGGCGACTATGCGGTCTGTGCGGTGAGCAGTTTTCCAATCGGAGTTGACATTGAAAAAAAGCGTGATGTCAATCCCAAACTTATAAATAAAATATGCGTCAACGATGCCGAGAGGGAATATGCGACAGATACGCAAAGCCTGCTTACGCTGTGGTCTGTCAAAGAAGCCTGCTTCAAGGCGCTGAGTCCAAAGGTAAGTACAGTCAGCGATATATCGCTCGAAATAACCGAAAGGGGATTCGAATGCAGCGGAATATCCTTTATTGAGACAGGCATTGTGCACAAAGATTATGTTTTTTCGCTCGCATCAGTCTAAAAATTTAAATAAATGCTTGCATAAATATGAAACAGCAGTTATAATTATTCTATTATCATTTGGAGGTTCATTATGAGTTTAGTACAGTTTTTAAACCTTGCCAGCGGTACAGCTGCAAACGGTGCGAATGCCGGCAAGAGCCAGATTTCTCTTATCGTTATGATGGTTCTTCTGTTCGCGGTCATGTATTTTGTCATGATCCGTCCCCAGAAGAAAAAGCAGAAGGAAGAGCAGCAGATGCGCGACAGCATCGAAGTCGGCGATGAGATCACCACTATCGGCGGTATCGTCGGACGCGTCGTTACTGTTAAGGATGATTCTCTTATTATAGAGACCGGCGCTGAAAGAAACAGAATCAAGATTATGAGATGGGCTATCAGCACCAACAACACCGCTAACGAGAAGCTCGAGGCTGAGAGAGCTGCCGCGAAGGAAGCTCAGGAAGCCGAGAAGGCCGCAAAGATGGAAGAGGCCAAGGCAAAGAGCAAGGCAAGCCGCAAGAAGAGCAAGAAGAACAAGGATGCGGACGCCGAGTAATCTGACATAAAATCAGACTTCCCCTCATACTTTTTAACAAACGGTATGAGGGGGATTTTTTTATGCCTGCCAAAAGGGGAGAGCGAAAGGAAACCAACGATAAGAAAACTCTTCTGATAAGTCTGCTTATCGGCAATGCGCTTGGCGCCGCAATATTTTTTATACTGCTTTCGATTGCCTCTGCGGTGATACTCAAAAAAGGTGTTTCGTCGGGAGCTTATACGCCCGTTTCAATTGTGTGTGCCGCAATAGCGGCGTTTATAGCCGGACTATTTTCTGTCATCCCGATAAGAAAAAACGGACTTCTGTTGGGACTGTGTTCATCAGTTTTGCTCATTGCCTGCGTTGTTGTATCCGCCGCGGCCGCAGGCGGCAGTGTAGGCATAAAAACAGCGATTGCGGTAGCTGTTGCGGCCGTATGCGCCTGTGTCGGAGGTATACTTGCCGCAAATATGAAAAAGAAAACACGATGACCGTGCCGCAAGGCACGGTTTTGTCTTGTAAAATATAAAAAAGATGGTATAATATATAAGTATTTACATACGAGGAGGAAAACAAATCATGTCCAAAGAAAAGTATTACATCACAACTGCGATTGCTTACACATCGCGCAAGCCTCACATAGGCAATTCCTATGAGATAGTTCTCACCGATGCCATAGCCAGGTATAAGCGAATGCAGGGATATGATGTGTTTTTCCTTACCGGTACCGATGAACACGGTCAGAAGATAGAGGAGTACGCCAAGAATGCAGGCGTATCCCCGAAAGAATATGTTGACAAAGTGGCAGGGGAGATACGCGGCATCTGTGATCTGCTCAACACGACTTATGACAAGTTTATCAGAACGACCGACGATTACCATGAAAAGGTAGTTCAGAAGATATTCCGTAAGCTTTATGACCAGGGCGATATCTATAAGAGCGAATACGAAGGCATGTACTGCGTGCCTTGCGAGAGCTTTTTCACCGAGTCCCAGGTCGTTGACGGCAAGTGCCCGGACTGCGGCAGCGAGCTTGTCCCGACAAAGGAAGAGGCATATTTTCTCAGAATGTCAAAGTATCAGAAGCAGCTAGAGGATTATATCGAGGCTAACCCCGACTTCATTTATCCCGAGAGCCGCAAAAAGGAAATGGTCAACAATTTCATAAAGCCCGGTATCCAGGATCTCTGCGTTTCCCGTTCGTCTTTCAAATGGGGCGTTCCGGTCGACTTTGACGACAAGCATGTCATCTATGTCTGGATAGACGCGCTTTCGAACTATATCACCGCTCTCGGTTATGATCCCGACGGCAGCTCAGAGCTGTTCAACAAATATTGGCCGGCAGACGCGCATATAATCGGCAAAGACATTCTTCGTTTCCACACAATTTATTGGCCGATTATGCTCATGGCTCTCGGCCTTGAACTGCCCAAGAAAGTATTCGGTCACCCGTGGCTGCTTTTTGGAACGGACAAGATGTCAAAATCCAAGGGCAATGTCATATATGCTGATGATCTTGTGAGACATTTCGGCGTTGACGCCATCAGATATTATCTGCTCTCCGAGATGCCTTATGCCGCTGACGGTTCGATCACTTATACCACCATAATCGAGCGCTACAATTCCGAGCTTGCAAACACGCTCGGCAATCTTGTAAACAGAACGATTGCAATGTCAAATAAATATTTCGGCGGCGAGATACTCGCTCCCGAAGCTCCGGAAGCCGTCGATGAGGATCTCAAAAATACCGTTCTCGGCAGCGTAAAGACGGTTGATAAATGCATGGATGATTTCCATGTTGCGGATGCGCTTGAGGCTATTTTCAGCGCAGCAAGACGCAGCAACAAATATATCGACGAGACGACTCCGTGGCTGCTCGCAAAGGATGAAGATAAGCGCGCAAGGCTCGGTACGGTGCTTTATAATCTCCTTGAGAGTATCAGAATAATTGCTGTTCAGCTCAAGCCCTTTATGCCCGATACCTCGGACAAGATTCTTGAGCAGCTCAACACGGATATATCTTCTTATGAGAGCATCCAGTCTTTTGGCGCGCTCAAAGCCGGTGGACGTGTCGGAACGGCGACTCCGCTGTTCAACAGAATCGACGCAGAAAAGATGCTTGAGGAGATAGAGAAGGAGACTTCCGTCTCCGAAGCGGCACTCGAAGAGAAGAAAGAAGAGATTCCCGGAGTTGCAATGATTGGCATTGACGACTTTGCAAAAGTCGAGCTCAAAGTTGCAAAAATTAAGGATTGCGTGCCCGTAAAACACGCAAAGAAGCTGCTTGAACTGACTATAGACGATGGCAGCGGACTGCGTACTGTTGCTTCCGGAATTGCCAAGTGGTACAAGCCCGAGGATCTTGTCGGACACAATATAATCCTTGTGTCAAACCTCAAGCCCGCAAAGCTCTGCGGCGTTGAAAGCTGCGGAATGATTCTTGCGGCTGACTGCGCAGACGATGATGTCAAGGTGATTTTCGTTGACGATATCCCGGTCGGAGCAAAGATAAGATGATAAACAATATTTTTGACAGCCACGCCCATTACGACGACGAACAGTTTGACGGCGACAGGGACGAATCGATAGCGTCCTTGCCGTCAAAGGGCGTTTGCGCTGTTATAAACTGCGCAAGTGACCTGAAAAGCTCCGCAACATCTGCGGAGCTTTCTGAAAAATATCCTTTTTTCTGGTGTGCGTGCGGAATTCACCCGCATGAGGCTGAAAAAGAATTAAAAAACGCTAATATTAGCGAAATAGAACAAAAAATAATTGATTTCTCAAAAAAGAAAAAATGCGTCGCAATAGGGGAGATTGGGCTCGATTATCACTATGATTTCTCGCCAAGAGAGCTTCAAAAAGAGATTTTTGAGCTTCAGTTGAAACTATCAAAAGAGCTCGATCTGCCTGTTATAATCCACGACAGAGAAGCGCACGAGGACACAATGACTTTGCTCAAAAAATACAGACCAAAAGGCGTAGTCCATTGTTTTTCCGGCAGCGTTGAAATGGCGCAGGAAGTTTTAAAACTCGGAATGTATATCGGTCTCGGCGGAGCAGTTACTTTCAAAAACGCGAAGAAACCTGTTGCAGTCGCAGCATCGACGGATATCAGCAGAATTTTGCTTGAAACCGACTGTCCTTATATGGCGCCGGTGCCGCTCAGGGGAACCAGATGTTCATCTGATATGATTGCATATTCTGCGCAGACGATAGCGAATATAAAAAATATCGATGTACAAATGCTTGTCGATACCGCAACCGAGAATACAAAGCGGCTGTTTGAGATAGCGTTCTGATTTTGTGCGAAGGGAGGGAAAACTGAATCAATAGTCATATTGACTAAAGCTCCTGCTAAAATTATACAAAATAAATGTTTTGTATAATTTAGGGGACTTTATTATATGACTATACAGGTTCTGTGTATGAAACCTGAGGATTTTGTATGCCTACCGCGATTGGTGCGGGATTATCTGAATTATCTGTCGAGCGTCAAAGGCAAATCACAGCTTACTGTCTGCGAATACGCCTCGGATCTTCGGCTTTTCTTTGCGTACATGCTCAAGCAAGAAAACCTTTCGCAGTATAAAAACACTCCTATAGATGAAATTGATATTTCAAAGCTTGATATCGATTTTATCTCGCTTGCCCGTATACCGACTGCGTACGGCTTTTTGGAATACTGTCGCGCCGAGCGCGGCAATGATACGGCAGCCAGAGCTCGCAAAGTCGTTTCTATCAAACGCTTTTATCGTTATTTAAAGGTTCAGGGCTACATTGATGAAAACCCTATGCAGGATCTGGAATCGCCGAAAATAAAGAAATCGTTGCCTAAATATCTGTCTCTTGAACAGGCTGTGAGTTTGCTCGAATCCGTAGACGGTAAAAATAAGGAGCGCGATTATTGCATTTTAGCTCTTTTTATGAACTGCGGAATGCGTCTTTCGGAGCTTGTTTCAATCAATTATTCTGATATAAAACCGGATAATACAATTATAATAACCGGAAAAGGAAATAAACAACGCACGGTTTATCTCAATGATGCGTGTGTAAGCGCAATAAAAGACTATATGAAAGTGCGTCCGGTTGACGGCGTGAAAGACAAAGAAGCACTGTTCCTGAGCAACCGAAAGACCAGAATCAGCCCCAAAACGGTTCAGCATATAGTTGACGAATATCTTGAAAAATCCGGGCTCAGCGGTCAGGGATTTTCAACTCACAAACTAAGACATACGGCCGCTACGCTCATGTATCAATACGGCCATGTCGATGTGTTGCAACTAAAAGAGATTCTCGGCCATGAGAATCTGGCAACGACTGAAATTTATACTCATGTTGTCGACGAACAATTGCGCAGTGCCGTTGATTCCAACCCGCTTAATAAAGTCAAAATCAACCGCAAAAAGTCTGAATCTGATTCTGATGAAAATTAAAAGCTGAACAGCCTGCAAAAAAGTCTGCTTGCGGCGGCGTCGATTACAGCGGCAAGAACTATAAGAATGCATATTATCAAAAAACGCATACAGTAAATTTTTATGCTCCCCTCCCCTCTTTGTGCTTTAGCTGAAGAAAGCGAGAGGAGCATTTCATATGATGAATTTATTCCGGCACTGCAAGCAAGCAGGAGCGCAAAAATCGCCGGTATAAGCCCGGGATATATCACCAAAACGCAGTACCCAAGCCCGCGCAGAGCAAAATTTGAGTATAGATAGCCCGACAGTATACCTATCCCCACTCCACGTATTATGGGTAGAATGCATATCAGCGGCAGCCCGACAGCACACAACCCGAATACAAATACTGCGAGCATAAATGCGGCGTTGACAGCCAGCGAATTTATAAAATTCATGCCGAGAGACTGGCTGCTTTTTGATCTTATATAAACCGAAAACATATCCGAAAATGCGCCGGAAAGGTAACTGTCAGCCCTTTTGAGAGAAACCGCGCCTATTATCATTCCCGCCGCAAAAAGCAGCATCATAATAAGTATTCTGCGATTCTTTTTCAGTGAAGTTATAACACCGTTCCCGTATTCCTTTGCTGCCGCGTTTATATCCATAGCATTTTACCTCCATTATTTTATCTAATAATATGAGGCTTTGTCCCGAAAAATACCAATGTCCCCGCAGTATCCATGCGAGGACATTTTAGCTTATCTATTAAATTTTTATTCCGTTCAGTTTATCAACGAAATCGGCGGGCTTTACGGTCAGCTCCGCCCATGCGGGTCTGAATCCGCTTTTTATTGCGTTCCCAGCAGATTTGATGTTTGACCATGCACAGCAGTAAAACGGGACTTTGCCGCGTTTTATAATCTCCAGCGCCAGTCTGCTTGTCAACGCACCAGCTACGCCCTTCCTGCGATATTCCGGCAGAACATCGACTCCTATCTGCCACATCGTGTCGCAGTCGGCTGAAGCTCCGGCAAGTCCTATTAAAGTATTGCCGTCGTATGCACCGACGCACAGAACATCTAAATCTTTTCTGTCGGTGCACAGCGCGTTGCTCCACTGCGGCAGATATAAATCCTTGAAGTCATTCGGATACATAACCTTGAGTTCATATCGGCATGACAGTTCCTGAAGCGACTCCATACGCGGCAGAAAATACTCAGCCATGAAACAAACACGCATACCATGCGCCTGAAAATCATCGTTTAGAATATGCATATTCGGTGTTTCAAAGCAGTGCTCCGGTGCAAATCTGTTTATATACTGCTCCACAATGTCCTTATATTTCATGTCAACGGATGCTACAATGTTGTTTCCGTATGACACGAGGTCGCATATAAACGGAAGCTTCAAATATTTTCGCGCATTCTGGCTTGTTGTTGATTCAACGATAATATTTTTGTCTTTTATAAAGTCTTCCGGTGCACATCCGAGGTCTGTTGCGGACTGCGCCATGGCAGTAGAAATAATTTGACTGTTGTTCATCAATTCTAATCCTGTCTTTTAAAATAAAACGCCCCTGATTTTTTAATCAGAGGCGTTAAAAAATCTTTACTTCTTGAAGATATCGTCCTGCTCAATGAGCTCGATTCCCGCGCCCTTGAGTATCTCGGAAGCCTTATCGTTATCTTCGACTCTGATGATAACATAGGCGTTGCCGACCGAAGGCGTGATGAACGCATAAGCATACTCAACGCTTATCTGTGCATCTGAAAGCACCTTGATAGCGCGCGCAAGTCCGCCGGGTTCATCGGGAATGATTATGCCGAGAACCTGAGTTGCGGAAGCGGTCATTCCCTCGCTTCTGAGCGCCTCAACCGCCGACTTGGGGTCGTTGACGATAAGGCGGAGAATGCCGTAGTCCGAGGTATCCGCAACGGAAAGAGCGCGGATATCGATGCTGTTCTTGGCGAGGACTGCCGTTATGTCGGCAAGTCTGCCGGGTCTGTTTTCGACAAAAACCGAAATCTGACTGATTGCCATTTGGTTTTCCTCCTTTATATTTTTCTGTTATCAATAACTCTCGAAGCCTTGCCTTCGTAGCGCGGCAGAGAGTGCGGTTCAACAAGACGCACCTTTGCGGAGACACCGAGAACGGACTGCATGGCGCCGCAAATCTCTTTTTCTTTAGCCTCAATCTGCTTGACCGAGTCGGAGAACATGTGATCTGACATCTCGATGCAGACGGTCATTATATCAAGATTATTCGCTCTGTCAACTATTATCTGATAGTTCGGATCCATGCCGAGCGAAAGAATAACATGCTCGACCTGAGCCGGGAAAACATTGACGCCGCGGATAATAAGCATATCGTCGCTTCTGCCCTTGGGTCTGAGCATCTTGACGAGCGTTCTGCCGCAGGCGCATTTCTCATGCGTTATTGCGGAAATGTCGCGGGTTCTGTATCTGAGCAGCGGAAGAGCTTCTTTGCCGATACATGTGAACACGAGCTCGCCGTATTCGCCGTCGGGCAGCGGCTTGAGGGTCACGGGATCGACTATCTCGGGATAGAAATAATCCTCGCATATATGCATTCCGCTCTGCTCGCAGCATTCAAATGCAACGCCGGGACCCGCTATCTCAGAGAGACCGTATATATCATATGCCTTGATTTTGAGCATATTCTCAAGCTGGGTGCGCATGTTCTCGCTCCACGGCTCTGCGCCGAAAATACCTATGCGAAGCGGCAGCTCAACGGGATCGACATTCATCTCTTTGAGTGTCTCTGCGATAAACAGAGCGTATGACGGAGTGCAGCAGAGCACATTTGAGCCGAAATCCTGAAGTATCTGAACCTGGCGTTTTGTGTTGCCGGAGGACACGGGAATAGCCGTTGCGCCGAGCTTCTCCGCACCGTAATGAATACCCATACCGCCCGTGAAAAGTCCGTAGCCGTAGGAGACGTGGATGTAGTCCGAGGGCGTTGTGCCCGCAGCGGTAAGAGCTCTTGCCGTGCACTCCGACCAGCGGTCTATATCGCCTCTCGTGTAGCCGACAACGGTCTGCTTTCCGGTTGTGCCGGACGAAGCATGAACTCTGACAAGCTCTTCTCTCGGCACGGCAAAAAGTCCGAACGGATAGTGATCTCTGAGATCCTGCTTTACTGTAAATGGCAGCTTGCTGATATCGTCTATCGAGTGGATATCTTCAGGCTTGAGTCCTATTTCGTCAAACTTTGCTTTGTAAAACGGAATGTTCTCATAGCATCTTTTTACGGTTTTTATCAGTCTTGCGCTCTGTATTGCGTGCAGATAATCGCGCGACGCTGTCTCAATTTCAGGGCTGAAATACTTTGCCATCGTATCATATCTCCTTTTGCTGACTGTCTGCCTTTAATGCGTTTCAGCAGCTTTTTTCGTGCTCGTAGCCGAGGCGGAATGCCTCAAGGTTCATGTCAAGGAACTTCTCGGGCACAGTGTTCTTTATAGCGTTTATCCATGTCTCATAGCTCAGCTGCATGTGGCTCGCCATCGCACCGATGAGAACAACATTGACAGCCTTTGCCGAACCCGCTTTGACGGCGAGCGAAAGCGCGTCAAGCTCTATCATAGAAGCTCCTGTTGCTTTTATTGCCTCGGATATGTTCTGAGGATACTCCGCCGCGCCGGTTATGACCGGCATCGGGTCAATGCACTGATCGTTGACGACTAATTTGCCGTCGGGCTTAAGGAAGCTGAGCCATCTTGCGGCTTCGAGCTTCTCAAAGGCGAGGATTATATCGGCTTCACCCTGCTCAATTGTGGGCGAAAAAACCTCATCGCCGTATTTAACATATGTAACAACGGAACCGCCGCGCTGGCTCATTCCGTGTATTTCGGAAACTTTGACTTCGTATCCGCTGTCTATAAGCGCGCTGCCGAGGAGCCTGCTCGCAAGCAGAGTACCCTGGCCGCCGACGCCGACTATCATAATTGATTTAACTGCCATTTTTCCCACTCCTCTCTTATTCTATCGCACCGAATTTGCACAGCTGCTTGCAGACATCGCAGCCGACGCAAAGGGTGAAGTCAATGTGAGCCTTGCCCTCTTTCATGCTTATCGCGGGGCAGCCGATCTTCATGCACATCTTGCAGGAGGCGCACTTGTCGGTGTTGACTTTGACGGGTGGCTTGGTCTTAACATATTTGAGAAGTACGCAGGGACGGCGGGATATAACTACCGAGGGCTCGTCCGCTTCAAGCTCTTCTTTTATTGCTTTTTCTGTTGCGGCGAGGTCATAAGGATCAACGACAACGACACGGTTTATTCCGACTGCGTGAGCGAGAGCTTCAAGGCTGACTGCCGTCGTCGGATCGCCCTTTATTGTAAGTCCGGTAGTCGGATTCTGCTGATGTCCGGTCATGCCGGTGATGCTGTTATCAAGGACGATAACAACTGAATTGCTTTGGTTATATGCGATGTTTATAAGACCCGTAACACCGGAATGGATAAATGTAGAATCGCCTATAACGGCCACGCGCTTGTGACTGCTGGCTTCGTCAGCCTTGTTCATGCCGTGGAGCGCGGAGACGGATGCGCCCATGCAGATGCAGGTGTCCATCATGCCGAGAGGAGCCATCGAGCCGAGCGTATAGCAGCCGATATCGCCGCTGACATTGACTTTGAGCTTCTTGAGAGCATAGAACAGACCTCTGTGCGGACATCCGGCGCAAAGTACGGGTGGACGCGCGGGAACGTTTATATCGGCCTTGAGATAAGCGTTCTCTTCACCGAGGATAACTTTCTTTATCATGCTCTGCGAATACTCGCCGAGAAGCGTGAACTGCTCTTTGCCGATAACGTTTATTCCGAGCTTGCGGCAGTGATCTTCTATGTAAGGATCAAGCTCCTCGATGACATAGACTTTCTCGCATTCTGCCGCAAAGTCGCGGATTATCTTCTCGGGCAACGGATAGAGACAGCCTATCTTGAGATACGACGCTTTATCGCCGAGAGCCTCTTTGGCATACTGGTAGGCAATTCCGCCAGCGATTATGCCGATTTTCTTGTCGTTATATTCAATCTTGTTGACTCCGAGGTCAACAGCTTCGCTGTCGCCCCATGCTTCGAGAGCCTTTGTTCTCTCTTCAACTATGACATGCTTCTTCTTCGCCATAGCGGGCATCATGACATATTTCTGTGTGTCCTTGACATACTCCTTGAGTCCGTTGTCGACTCTCTCCCCTATCTCAACAAGGCTGCGGGAATGAGAGATTCTCGTAGTGAGTCTGATTATAACCGGGGTGTCGTAACGCTCGGAGATATCATATGCGAGCTTCGTGAAAGCGAGGCATTCCTGAGAATCCGCGGGCTCGAGCATCGGTATCTTTGATGCCTTTGCATAGTTGCGCGAATCCTGCTCATTCTGCGATGAATGCATACCGGGGTCATCCGCAACGACTATGACCATACCGGCGTTTACGCCTGTATAAGAGAGTGTAAACAGCGGGTCGGCAGCAACGTTTAGACCGACATGCTTCATGCCGCAGAAAGAACGCGCTCCGGCTATGGCAGCGCCGCCTGCGGTCTCCATAGCGACCTTTTCGTTCGGCGCCCATTCGCAGTATATCTCGTCATATTTAGCCGCGCTCTCCGTCACCTCGGTGCTCGGGGTGCCGGGATAGCTCGATGCAACACGGCATCCGGCTTCGTAAAGGCCTCTTGCGACGGCCTCGTTTCCTAAAAGTAACTTTCTCATTTTTTGCCTCCGGATTTATTTCTTCTCGTTTCTCAAATCAACAACTCTGTGCGCCTTGCCGACAAATCTCTCGAGTGTCTTGGGCTCAAGCAGGCTGACCTTGCACTGGATACCCAGAGTGGTCTGGAGATTGTGCATTATCTTCTTCTGAAGCCGCTCGATTTCGCCGTAGCTCTCAAGCAGAGATGCGTCAACAAGCTCAACGCGGACTTCAAGTGTATCTGAAAATCCCTCGCGGCGGACAACCAGCTGATAGTTTGCGCCAATCTGCTCCGTGCCGATAAGCACGCTTTCAATCTGCGACGGGAACACGTTCACGCCGCGTATTTTTAGCATATCGTCGCTTCTGCCCTTGACCTTGTCCATCCTGACGCCTGTTCTTCCGCATTTGCAGGGAGAATAGTTGAGTCTTGTGATGTCGCGGGTTCTGTATCTGAGCAGAGGAAGTCCCTCTTTTGTCAGCGTAGTCACAAGCAGTTCGCCTGTCTCGCCCTCGGCAAGAGGTTCGAGTGTTTCGGGGTCGACTATCTCGGGATAGAAATAGTCTTCGCAGAAATGCAGTCCGTCGCGCTCCTCACATTCGCCGGAAACGCCGGGACCCATAAGCTCGCTCATGCCATAGTTGTCGGTGGCGAACAGTCCCCAGCCCTTTTCAATCTGGGTTCTCATCTCGGGTGTGCAGCCCTCAGAGCCGAACAGACCGAGGCGAAGCTTGTAGTCGCTCATCGGATAGTCGAGCTCTTTTGCCGTTTCGCACATATAAAGCGCATATGACGGAGTTGCAACGAGCGCGGTAGTGCCGAAATCGCGCATATACATCAGCGCCTTTTCGGTGTTTCCGCTCGAATTGGGAACAACCGTTGCACCGAGCTTTTCGAGTCCGTAATGAAGACCCAGAGCACCCGTGAACATGCCGTAACCGAAAGATATCTGAACGATATCTTCGTCGGTAGCGCCTGCTGCGGCGGCAATACGGGCAACGCAGTCCGACCACAGATCAAGGTCGTGCTTCGTATATCCAACGACTGTGGGCTTACCTGTTGTGCCGGACGAAGCGTGAATACGCACCATCTCTTTCATCGGTCTTGCGAACAGACCGAACGGATAGTTGTCGCGCAAATCAGCTTTTGTAGTCGGCGGTATGTATTTTATATCGCTCAGGCTCTTGATCTTGTCGGCGGAGATACCCGCCTCGTCAAGCTTCTTTGTGTAGAACGGCACATTTTTGTAGCAGTAATCAACCGTCCATTTCAGTCTTTCGAGCTGCAGCGCTTCCAGCTCGCTGCGCTTCATTGTTTCAATTTCCTTTTGAAAAAACATCTTGAAGTCTCCCTCTTTTATACTTCGACAGGGTATTCGGAAATCACCTATAAATTATACCACTGTTACTCTTTTTCGACAATACCGTTATAAAATAATTCAGTAACATTCTTGTCATCTTTTCCTGTTATTGCGCTGACGATGAAGCAGAGCGCGAGCGAAAGGAGCATCGCTATGCAGGCAAAAAGCGGTCCGAATCCCGCAAGCGTTGATGCTGTACTGTTGTTGACCCCGAACTCAACAAGCAGTTTGCATATCGCAGGAACTATCGCGACAGAGAAACCGCCTATCATCGCAGCCCAAGCACCGTGTTTGTTCATACGCTTCCAGAACAGCGCAACGACATAAGGCGCAAGGAACGAGCCGGAAATTATACCCCAGGAGTAGCTCATCATATCAAGAATGGGCGTATCTGTATTTGCGACAACATATGAGCAGAGAATAAACACAACGCAGAGAACTTTTGTGAGAACAGTTACTTTCTTTTCTTTCATTCCGGGCTTGAGCACGCTCTTTACAAAGTCCATGGAGAATGTCGAGCTCGCAGTGAGCGTTATGGAGCAAAGAGTCGAAACCGACGCTGCTATGAGCAGGACAAGGACGATTCCGAGCAGTATATTCGGAAGATTCGCAACCTTGAGCATATTCGGAACGACATAGTCCTGAACCGGCTTTTTAAATGATGCTATCTCGTCGGCAGTGAAGAATCTGTGGCAGAGCGAGCCTATAAAATATCCTCCGCCCGCGACAAGAAGAGCGAAAAATGTGGATATAACTATGCCGCGCTTTGCCTGTTTGTCGTCCTTTATGCCGAAATATTTCTGTATCATCTGCGGCAGTCCCCATGTGCCGAAGCTGGTCATGAGCACGGTTGCGATGAGCGAAGTTGCGGATTTGAGTCCGAGTTTCGGAAGTCCCTCTGCCGAGTTGGCGTATTCTCTGAGACCTTCTATACCGCCGACTTTGTCGCAGCGGATGACAAAAATTATAAGAAGAGTTATGCCGAACATCATGACAATTCCCTGAACAAAGTCCGCGCGAGCCTGAACGAGATATCCGCCGAGCAGAAGAAGCACTGCGGCGAGAACTGCAATAATTATCATGCATATTTTATCGTCTATTCCGAGCAGAACATCGGCAACCGACGCGAGACCTTTATAGACCGATGCCGAATACGGGATCATGAAAATAAATATAACCATGCAGGCAAATATTTTCATGGCGCGGCTGTTGTATCTCAATTCAAAGAACTGAGGCATAGTTTTTATTTTGAGCCTGTCTGAAACATCGCGTGTTCTTCTGGCGAGCACACGCCAGGCGAGCCACGAGCCGAACACGGCGTTGCCTATTCCTGCGGCGATACCCCAAAGACCGTAGTTGAGTCCCGTGCCGCCGGCGTAGCCGACAAACATAACTGCCGAAAAATATGCCGTACCGTAAGAAAGCGCCGAAAGCCACGCTCCGGCGTTTCGTCCGCCGACCGTCAAATCGGCTATGCTCTTTGATTCTCGTCCCGATACAATGCCGATTATTATCATAACCGCAACATATACCGCGATAGTTATCCAGACGGTGGTATTCTCCATTTTTTCTTCCTCTGCTTTTTCTTTGTTTTGCGCTTTAAAGCTTTTATCCGATAAAGTGTAGCAATATAATACAATAAAAAGCAGTATTTGTCAAGTTATTTCAAAAAGAATTGAATATGTCGCAGAATCTACCTCCTTTTCTCGGCGGCGCACAGCACGCCTGCTGATTGTAGCACACGAGCACGGCATCCTCGCCAATAACTTTTATGTCTTCCCAGCATATTCTTATATCGTCGCACCGTCCGAGCAGCCCCATACACTTCGGCCTGCCGAATACGATAATTGCAACTACTTTTCCCGAGCAAGTGTCAACTTCAATATCCGACACGGGGCCGAGTATATTCCCGTCCCTTTGATTTATAACCTGCTTGTTCCTCAGATCCGTCACACAGCAGTTCAAAAAAAATCACCCCCAACGGCATTATATGCCGCTGAGGGTGCGTCGAATCACACGACATTCATTTCTCTTTTCAGGCGTTCTATAATCCTTTTTTCAAGCCTTGATATGTAGCTCTGCGATATGCCGAGCATATCCGCGACTTCCTTTTGCGTATATTCTTTTCCGCCGCCGAGTCCGAACCGCATCCGCATTATAAGCTTGTCGCGGTCAGCAAGAGCATCAACGGTGCGCAGGAGCAGACTTTTTTCGTCCTCCGCCTCTATGCCGCGATTTACCGTATCCGGCTCGCTGCCGAGAATATCGGACAAAAGCAATTCGTTCCCGTCCCAATCCACATTCAGCGGTTCGTCGAGCGAAATCTCGTTTCTTATATTATTTGTCTTGCGCAGGAACATGAGTATCTCGTTTTCGATGCACCGTGAAGCGTATGTCGCGAGCTTTATGTTTTTTGACGGTCTGAATGTGTTGACGGCTTTTATCAATCCGATGGTGCCTATTGATATAAGATCTTCTATTCCTACTCCGGAGTTTTCAAACTTCCTCGCTATATAGACCACAAGCCTGAGATTATGCACTATGAGCGGCTCGCGCGCGGATTCGTCGCCCGCTTCGATGCGTTCGAATATCTCACGCTCCTCATCTTTTTTCAGCGGGGCGGGCAGTATCTCGTAACCGTTTATGTAGTGTACCTCGCCCCGGTCTCTGCGGTTGAGAAAACGGTTTATCAGTTTTTGTATTACCTCTTTCAGCTTTTTCATTTTTTGAGCCTCCCCTTTCCACTCTGTCAAAGAAATTGTTTCCTATAAGTGCCGAATATTCGCCGCCGGACAGCGAATTGTTATATATCGCGGCATAAGTCTCGCTGCATACAAAAATGCCCTTGGCGGTTTTCACTGTTGCTTTGTCAATTTTTATCGCCGGAAGAAGCCCGCTCCCGCCGACCGACCTGAAGCTTATAAACCTGACACCGCGGCAGGCATATGCCTCGTCTTCCTTTATCTCCCTGCGCGCGAGTTCTTTTATTTCATCCGGCAGAACAGAAGCTATCGCGCTGTATTCAAACACTATCGCAGGATATAAGGAAAACGGCTCTTTCAGTGAGCTGCCAGTATCTATGAGAGCGGCGCATTCAGCCTCTTTTCCGTGATAATTTATTCTTACTGTTGCCGTGTGGCTGTCGGGCGCGTTTCGGCGCATAAAATAGGAGATGAGCCGTATAACAGCATAGCAGGCGGCGGAGGTCAACAGGAGCGTAACAGCGCTGATATCAAAATACACCGCGCCGTTTTTATATGTAAGTCCGTCAGGTTTGAACATCAGCCATATGGCGAGCGTGATTCCCGCAAAGGCGAAGTTCGCCATAAGAAAGCCGCCGCCCGCTCTGAGAAAGTCTTTAACCGAGCGTATAGAGAACGCGGTGAAAAGCATCGCCGCAAAACAAATAACTCGCAAGGCTATCGAAAAGAACAGATTCATATCTGGCAGAAAGATTATCAATGAATAAACCGCACCTATCGCGGCGGAGAGCAAAATGCGCCAACTGCGCGTCGGGGTTTTCACCAAAAGACCCGCCGCCGACAGCATCAGAAAGTTGACGAGCAGATTTATCATCAGCAGTATATCGACATATATAACATTGCTCATCGCGCACCTCCCGAAACGGTATGACTCAATTATAAGCCGCCGCCGAGGTCTTTTTTGTCAAATCAAAGGGTGAAAAAATAAAAAAGCCCTGCACTTTTGAAAGCACAGGGCTGAAAAATATATTCAGTTCAGGTTGTCTACTGCCGCGCGTTCTATAGCGAGACCCGCTCTGTAGCGATCCATATATTTTTTGAATCCCTCGGCGTCTTCAGCGTCGGGAGCTACGCTGTCTCCGAGCATATCGCCGAATACTTTTGAATCGAGGAAACTGTCAAGCGATTCGCCGTCCGCACGGTTCTTCATATATGATGCAAGCAGAGCGATTCCCCATGCGCCTCCCTCGCCTGCCGTCGACATAACGGCAACAGGGGTTTCGAGCACGGCCGCCATGAGCTTCTGACCGACTCCGGGAGTTTTGAACAATCCGCCGTGGCCGAGAAGGCTGTCAACGCGGACAAACTCTTTTTCAGTCAGTATGTTCATGCCGAATTTTAAAGTTGCCATCGTCGAGAAGAGTATCGCGCGGGCAAAGTTTGCAAGATTCATCTTGCTGTCCGGAAGCTTTGTGAAAAGCGGCCTGCCGGCTTCAAATCCCGTTGTGTGCTCGCCGGAATAATAGTTATAGGAGAGCAGTCCTCCGCAGTCCGGAGCGCCCTCGAGAGCTTTGTTGTAGAATGTGTCATAGAGCTTCGGCACGTCAACGCTCCCGCTCATCAGCTCCACAGTCTCTTTGAGCAGACCTATCCACGAATCGAGATCGGTCGTGCAGTTGTTGCAGTGTACCATCGCAACGGGACTGCCGTCCGGCGTTGTTACCATGTCTATCTCGGGATACACCTTTGAGAGCGGCTTTTCTAGGACTATCATTGCAAATATCGACGTTCCTGCCGAAACATTGCCGGTTCTCTGTGCAACGCTGTTCGTTGCCACCATGCCGGTGCCTGCATCGCCCTCTGGCGGGCAGAACGGAATACCGGGTTTGAGCTTTCCTGTCGGATCAAGGAGCTTTGCGCCCTCTTCCGTAAGCTTGCCGGCAAAATCTCCTGCGCTGTATACTGTCGGCAATATGTCGCGCAGCTTCCAAGGAAGATTTTTGTCCGCAACTCTCGAATCGAACTTCTTTATCATCGTTTCATCGAAATCGTGAGTTTCGCTGTTTATCGGGAACATACCGGATGCTTCGCCGATACCGATTGCCTTCTCTCCCGTCAGCATCCAGTGTACATAGCCCGCGAGCGTTGTCATAAAGTCGATGTTTTTAATATGATCCTCGCCATTGAGTATGGCGCGGTCAAGGTGAGCTATGCTCCAGCGCTGAGGAATATTGAACCCGAAAAGCTCGGAAAGCTCAGCCGCCGAGCGCTCGGTGACGGTGTTTCGCCATGTTCTGAAATCAGCTAACTGTCTGCCCTCTTTGTCGAACACAAGATATCCGTGCATCATGCCGGAAATGCCCATTGCGCCGACAGAAGTCAATTCAATATCATATTTGCCTCTGACATCCTCGGAAAGGGTTCTGTAGCATTCGCGCATACCCGTCCAAACATCGTTGAGATGATATGTCCAGATGCCGTTTTCGAGCTTATTTTCCCATGAATAACCGCCCGCCGCGATGACTTCGTTGTTTTCGTCAACAAGTATACCCTTGATTCTTGTTGAACCGAGTTCAATACCGAGCGATGTCTTGCCGCCGAGTATCGACTCTCTTATTTTTTCAGTTTTCATACAGCACTCCTTCTTGTCTTTTTAAACAACAAAATTTTATCACATTAAACAAAAAAATAAAAGAGAAAAAGCAGAACTAATTCATTTTATATTGAAATGGGTGTTAATTCATGTTACTATTGTGAAAAATGGACAGGAAGTGATCGGCTTGACTTACGGCACACTAAGCAAATATCGCGGTTTTTTGATGGGCTTTGCCATACTGTGGGTAATGTATTTTCACATACCGCTGAAATTCGCCACCGAAGTCGGATGGTTTATTCACAGAATCGGCTTTTACGGAGTCGATATTTTTCTTTTCCTCTCCGGGCTCGGAGTATATTATTCTCTGACTAAAAGACCGAATGTGCTCGGGTTTTATAAGGCACGCCTTGTTCGCATTCTGCCCGCATATATTATAGTTGCCTGCGCTTCATATTGTCTGCTGAGGCTCGACAGAGCGAGTGCTCTTGACTTCTTCTATTATATATCCGGCATCGGATATTGGACGCGGCACGCACGATTTGACTGGTATATCCCAACTCAGCTGGCTTTTTATCTGATAACTCCCCTGTTCCTGTTCTTCTATAAAAAGCTCGGCGGCAAAAAGCAGATAATATATACCTCAGCGTGTATGTCTCTTTCTGTTCCGCTTTGCGTTATAATGTACTATAACGATTTGATCTATCTTTGGGGAACGGCAGTCAGGCTTTCCGTTTTCCTGCTCGGAATACATACGGGAAGGCTTGCTGAGCAAGATAAAGAAGTTACTAAAACTTCGCTGATACTCAATATTGCGGCATTTATAGTCGGAACTTTTCTCGCCTATTATCTCAACGGCTGCGTCAAAGAGCCGGAATATATAAAAAACGGGCTCAACTGCTATCCAGCTCTGCTGATGATGCCGTCATTCTGCCTGCTTGTCTCTCTCGGACTTTCGGCACTCAATAAAAAATTGCCGAAGCTTGAAAAAGTTATTACTTTCCCGTTTGATTTTTTAGGCAAATACAGTCTTGAGCTTTATTTGCTTCATCAGCGTCTGCAATCGATAGTTCCGAAATATTTTGAGATTGAAAACCAGTTTGTGATTTTAATTGTCACACTTGTTATTTCGCCGCTTCTCGGTATGGCGATAAACGGCATCAGAACCGCCGCAAAGAAACGCAAAGCACGAAAGAAGGCAGCATAAAATGTTTGATGTCACCGCAATAGGCGAACTGCTCATAGATATGGCACAGTCGGGGGTGTCGGATATCGGCTCGTCGATTTTTGAGGCAAATCCCGGCGGCGCGCCGTGCAATGTTCTGGCAATGCTCAACAAGCTCGGCAGGAGCACTGCGTTTATCGGCAAGGTCGGAGATGATATCTTCGGCAAGAAGCTCAAAAATATTGTCGAGAGCAGCGGCACGGATGTCGGCGGGCTCGTGTTTGACGAGAATGTCCGCACAACGCTCGCTTTTGTTGAGACGGACGAATACGGCGACAGAAACTTTTCTTTTTACCGCGCTCCCGGTGCGGATATGATGCTGCGCGAAGATGAAGTCAATGTAGATATCATAAAGCAGAGCCGCGTTCTTCACTTCGGAACGCTTTCGATGACACACGATGTCGTTGAAAAGGCAACGATAAAAGCTATTGAGACAGCGAAAGATTTAGGCTTGCTGTTGTCGTTCGACCCCAATCTCCGGCCTCCGCTCTGGGACAGCATGGACAGGGCAAAGCAAAAAATAGATTACGGTTGTTCGGTGAGCGATATTGTAAAAATCGAGATTGACGAATTGCGTTTTCTGACCGGCTGTAATGAAATAAATAAAGCTGTTGAGATATTCAGAACGTGCTACCCGAATGTTGCATTACTGACTGTGACTGCGGGGCGCAGCGGAAGCCGCGCATATTATAAAAATATTTATGCCGAAGCGCCGACTTTTCTCAATGTAAAGACGATAGACACAACCGGAGCGGGCGATACTTTCTGCGCTTGCTGTATAGACTGGTTTTTGAATAACGGCGGCAAAGAGGTTAAAGAAGCTGAACTCAGAAATATGCTTGTTTTCGCAAACGCTGCCGCATCTCTTGTGACATGCAAAAAGGGAGCACTGCTCTCAATGCCGGATATATCGGATATAAATAATCTAATCAAGGAGAATGAAAACAATGAGTGAACTCTATGATTCAATAAGGCTGACCCGTTCCGCCGCCACATTTACGCGCGCTTTGGGCATCGATGCTCCCGATGGTGCAGATGCCCCGTGCGACATAGTGCTCGACAAACTCTTTGCCGAGCTCGGCGAAGGCGGAGCAGACAGAGTGTTTATATATAACCCCGACGCTATCGCACTGTGGCTGTTTCAGAAATATACTGAATTGTTCAAAGATGCGATACTCAGAACACAGATTCAGCTCCCAATGCTCTCCGTTATGCCGAGCGTGACGCCGGTCTGCTTCGCTTCGATGTATTCGGGCGTTATGCCGGAGATTCACGGCATAATGAAATACGAAAAGCCGGTTTTAAAAATAGCGACGGCTTTTGATGCTCTCGCCGCAGCAGGCAAACGCTGCGCAATAGTTTCGACCGATGGCGACAGTATTTCAAAAATCTTCCTTGAGCGTAACATTGATTACTACATATATCCGTCCGTTGAAGAATGCAACGCAAAAGCGCTTGAGCTGATAGATTCAGATGAATACGATTTCATCACGCTCTATAACGGCAACTATGACGGCACGATGCACCGCTGGGCGCCGGAGGGTAAAGAGTCGATAGATGCACTCAAAGCTAATATAGCCGTATTTTCAGAGATACACGACGCTATAAAAGCGAAGTGGAGCGGGCATAAAACTCTGCTGGGCTTCTGTCCCGATCAAGGCTGCCATGAGATAGACGGAGGCGTGGGAAGCCACGGACTTGATATGCAGGAAGACATGAATATAATTCATATGTTCTCGTTTATAAAATAAATAATCAGCACCGCATGATTTTTCAATGCGGTGCTGTGTTTTTTGTTTATATATTGAACCCTGTAAAGAACTTATATGCGGCGTAAACAGCTGCAATTGCGGCAATGCCGATGCCGACTTTTATGAGTATCGGTTTGACTGCGCGCGGGCTAGTCGGCGCGTGCTTATAGATAAACTCTTTGACCGGGGTCTTTATCTTTGTTCCGCAAAGTTCTTTGAACGTCGCGGTATAGGTTTTGTATTCGCGAGGTGCAGTCTCGTCGAGCTCAAAGATTCGCACTCCCCTGTTTTCGCCTGGACCGTACACATTGAATCCCGCGCCCTGAGTATATCCGAGATCAACGCCTTTGTATTTTACGACAAAGCTGTTGTTGTGATCGTGACCGACATATATGCCGAGAACATCGCCCTTTTCGCTCATCGCCTCAAACTCGCCGGTGTTTACATCGGGAGAAGCGGGCGATTCGAGCATGAATCCGCCTTCGGCGATAGTTTCATCATTGAGCACAAAATACTCATTTTCATGCGCTCCGTATGCCGGGACTGCGCCCTTAGTGCCCTTGGGCACTTTCTTTATTACATCGAAAAACTCCGGCACGGGGATATGCTGAAACACGAGCGACGGCAGATAGTCTCCGTTTTCGGCTTTGAGCTGTTCGCGGCGCGAGACATACCATTCTATCTGCTTTTTGTCGACGGGCGCGTATCCTGCGCCGTCTTTTGCTTTGCCGTGGGAGTCGATTATATATAACTCAAACATAGGCTTGTCTTCGGTGCTTGAATAAATCTGAATATCAGCCGTTCCGACATCGTCGGAATTTCTGAGATCGCCGCTTATAAAATTGTCGTACTTCGCGTAGAACTTGTACTGACCGCGATTATCAACGCCGCACTGCGCGTCGTGATTGCCGTAGGTCACCATAAACGGAATGTTTCTCTTTGCAATCGGCTCAACGAGAATATCTATGGTGCTCTCAATTATTGCAGGATCTTTTTTGAACTTCTTTGAATAGCCCTTTATCTGATCGCCAGTGAAAATAACAAGGTCGGGCTTTTCGCGGTCAAGCGCATTGTTTATGAGACTCAGCGTATCTGGCGACACGGCGGGAATCTCCTGAGTATCGGCTATCTGCATTATCTTGAATTTATGGTCGGAGTTGAATCTGAGCATTATTCCGTTCTCCTTTCACTTTTATAGTATTTGTTGAAAAGCTCATTTAAAGCGCTTTCGGAATTATTCTGTCAGCTATATATTCTCGAAGTCTTTCGGCTATAGCTTGCATACAGCGTCTCCTTTTAGGTTCTGACTATATATTACCATCAAAACCGCGATTTTTCAATTCATTTTGTCTTTTTCGGCTTGACGGAAGCTTTAGTTTGAATTAATATTATCTTATAACTTTTATGAGGATGTGAATCAATGAAAGAGAAAAAAGCCAAGCGCAGCTCCGGCGGGATATCATGGATATTCGGATATCTCGGTTTCGGCGTGGGCGCTATCGGAATGGATCTGAGCTACGGTCTGTTCAACTCGTTCCTTACAAAGTATTTAACCGATGTTCTTCTGCTCAATGCAACTTTCCTGCTTATCGTGCCGACTTTCGCGCGTATATGGGACGGCATCAATGACCCGATGATGGGCACGATCGTTGATAACACGAAGTCTAAGTTTGGCAAGTTCCGCCCGTGGATAATGTGCGGCGCCGTACTCAATGCAGTTGCGCTGACATTTCTCTTCACCAATCCCGGATTTGAGGTCAGCAGTGATTTCATAAATATAAAGCTCTATATCTATGCCGCTGTTATGTATGTCCTCTGGGGCATGACAAACACGATGATAGATATCCCCTACTGGTCGATGGTTCCCGCGTTGACGAGCGACCCGCAGAAGAGAAATGTCGTCTCCGCTATTCCGAGATTTTTCTCGGGCTTCGGTCAGATAATAGTCAGCGTGTTCACCGTTCAGATGGTCGCGATGCTCGGCAAGGGCAACGATTCCGTCGGCTACAGCCGCTGGGCTATGATAGCAGGTATCGTGCTTATTATCGGCGCACTTATCACCGTTACCACCACCAAAGAGCGCGGCTCAGTGCCGCCGAAAGAGAAGTTCACGCTTGCAAAAGCTTTCAAGACCGTCAAATCGAACGATCAGCTGCTCGTTTTCATGCTCACTGCCCTGCTCTTCAACACCGGCTGGTACATAACAAACGCAATGGGCATCTACTTCTTTGATAATGTCATGGGCAACAAATCACTGCTCTCTTATTTCGCGGCAATCGGCGGCGTAGGTCAGGCTCTTGGTCTGTTCCTGCTCCCTGTGCTTTCAAAGAAGTTCACACGCCGCAAGGTCATTCAGGGCGCGATGTGCATGACCGTTATAGGCTATCTCGGAATGTTCCTGTTCGGTCCCGTGCTTCTCGCATCTAACGCCAAGATGTTCATCCCGTTTGCTGTTTTTGCGCTTATAGGCTGCATGGGCATCGGATGCATCTTCGTTTCGCAGACCGTTATGCTCGCCGATATCGTTGATTACGGCGAATACAGCCTCGGCTACCGCTCGGAGTCCATCGTTTTCTCGATGAAAGGATTCCTTCAGAAGCTCGCATATACCATACAGTCGATAGTCATAGCCCTCGGACTTCAGTTCTCCCACTATGATGCGACTCTCTCCGTTCAGACAGAGCTCACAAAGAACACCATTTCCACAATGATGTTTATTATCCCGCCGATTTTTGTTGTACTTTCGCTCATCATCTTCACAAAGAAGTATAAGCTGCACGGTGAGCTGTCCGACAAAGTAAACGAGTTCATTATGAACAGAAAAGCAAAATCCGAAGAAGAATAAGAGACAAAAATATATCACCGCGCCCTTGTTACGGGTCGCGGTGATTTTTTATATATTCTCTTTTATAGCTTTGTTCACGCGCTCTCTGAGAGCCAGGAGATAGCTGCTGCCGTGCGGATATTTCTGGAATGTGAGTTCATCATCCTGAATCGCGATTTCAAGCGCCTTTTCGCGCCCGACAAGGCTTTCGAGCAGACGCATCGCGGCAAGATCCTGGAGTCCGTCATAGAATACTTTGAACCTGAGCGAGTTAATCGGCTGCCCGTCTTCGCCGGGATAAACAACAAACGCATCGCCAGAAGGGAACGCCTTGCCGGCATCGGTCACGGTGAACGGGTCTATCTCATGCTTTGAAAACTGCGAATACCAGTAGTTATAGCCCCACTGGAGGAATCCGGTTGCATTATATTTATAAAGCAGCGTACCGAGAATGCGGTTTCGCGCCGACGGCATTGCAAAGAATCTGTTCGGAACATTCTTGTTGTGCTGACCACAGCAGTAATATGTCCAGAATTCATCGACTTTGCCGACAAAGTCTTCGACATGATCTTCGGACGGAATAGGATATTTCACAGCGCCTTTGTCAAAAAATTCAATATCCGAAAGCGCATCTATGACTTTGAAGCCCGGGAATATCTCCGCTATCAGATCGGCGCGCTTTTTATATACTTCATACTGCTCCAATGACGGCTCATCAGACACGTGGAAGCGGCAGAAATTTCTTATACCCTTTCTGTCGATAAAAGCGGTCAGAGCCGCAGCAAAACGGCGCAGGAAGTCGCGGTATTCTTCGCTGTCAGCATCGGTCTCCCAGCCGAAGATGCGCTTTTTTTCTCCGTCAACTTCGGCGACTATCTTCGGCGCGTGCTCCGCACCCCACTGGGTGAACAGATGCGACATTTCGAAATATTTAATTCCGCAGCGTCTGCACATATCTATCCATCGGTCGAGCTTGTCGAAGCCGAACTCGTAGCCGTCCTTTGTCTTTTTGACATTGACAAGCTGAACGGTCGGTCTCTCTCCCCCGACTTCGGTATCAAGCGGCGGAGTGAAAAGCGGAGTTAAAATAAAATTAACACCGTGATTCGCGGCATTTCTGACATAGTTCTCGATTATATTCCAATGCTCTTCGCTGAAAACATCGACTTTATAATATGTCGCAAGGCAGTCACAGTGGAACCACATGGTACACATGAGCTCCTGTTCGGGAAGCTTTGCGTTGATTACATCGACTGTGATAACATTTGTGACGGTCTCTTTGCCTTTTGAAACCGTGATAAAAATATCATGTCTGCCCGCCGATTCGCCGGACGCGTCGAGTTCGATCCACAAGCTGCCGTGATGTCCGCTCTCCGCGAAAAATGAATTGTCTTCAACAGGCTCAAGCATATCAGGATAGAGCCCGGGAGTTTTCCTGAGAAAATAAAAATCCGAGTCCTCAAAAGCCGGAAGGTCTGAATTTATCTCAACGACTTTGTATATTTTTATATTCTCGGGCCTCCAGCCGGATACGGATATCCCGCACTGTGTGTCCTCGTCAGAGAAATATGCGAGCTGGAATGATGCTCTCTCATTACCGAGCATAGACCTCTCCGAGAGCGACGCGCAGGTCGGCTCGGAGTCATGAAAAATCTTTTCAAGAGAACTGACGGTTCGTGAAGTTATCATTCTGTTATTCCTCCGTATCGTTCAGAAGCTTTTTGAGATATTGCCCGGTGTATGAGCCTTCGGTTGCAGCAACCTGCTCTGGAGTGCCCTGTGCGATTATCTCGCCGCCCTCGTCGCCGCCTTCGGGACCGAGGTCGAGTATCCAGTCGGCGGTCTTTATGACATCGAGGTTGTGTTCGATAACAATGACTGAATTTCCGTTGTCAACAAGCCTGTGGAGCACTTCAATGAGCTTGTGTACATCGGCAGTGTGCAGACCCGTGGTAGGCTCATCAAGAATATAAACAGTCTTTCCTGTAGAGCGGCGTGAAAGCTCAGTTGAAAGCTTGACGCGCTGCGCCTCGCCGCCGGAAAGTGTAGTTGCGGGCTGACCGATTTTGACATAGCCGAGACCGACATCGTAGAGGGTTTGCAATTTGCGCTTTATCTTCGGTATGCTCGAGAAGAACTCAAGCCCCTCTTCAACGGTCATTTCGAGCACATCGTAGATATTTTTGCCCTTGTATTTGACTTCGAGCGTTTCGCGGTTGTATCTCGCGCCTTTGCAGACATCGCACGGTACATAGATATCGGCGAGGAAGTGCATCTCTATCTTTACTATTCCGTCGCCCTGGCATGCTTCGCAGCGCCCGCCTTTGACATTGAACGAGAATCTGTTTGCTTTGTATCCCCTCGCTTTTGCCTCGGCAGTTGATGCGAACAGGTCGCGGATATCATTGAACACGCCTGTATATGTCGCCGGATTAGAGCGCGGAGTACGCCCTATCGGGGACTGGTCTATTGCGATAACCTTGTCGAGATTGTCAATTCCGAGGATATCTGTATGCGCGCCCGCAACTTTTTTCGCTCCGTTGAGTTCGGTCACAAGGCGTTTATACAGTATCTCGTTTATAAGCGACGATTTGCCCGAACCGGATACGCCGGTTATACACACAAACTCGCCGAGCGGGATTTCGGCATCTATATTTTTGAGATTGTTTTCGCGTGCGCCGATTATTTTCAGGCTTTTTCCGTTGCCTTTTCTGCGCTTTGCGGGAACTGGAATCTTCTTGCGACCGCTGAGATACTGCCCGGTTATCGACTCCTTGCAGTTCATTATATCTTCCGCCGTGCCTGTACAGACTATATTTCCGCCGTGGATACCCGCGCCCGGGCCGACATCGACGATGTAGTCCGCCGCGCGCATCGTGTCCTCGTCGTGCTCGACAACTATAAGCGTGTTGCCTATGTCCCTGAGGTTGCGAAGAGTATTCAGAAGCTTTTCGTTGTCGCGCTGATGCAGTCCTATGCTCGGCTCGTCGAGAATATACAGAACTCCGACAAGCGACGAGCCGATCTGAGTTGCAAGGCGTATTCTCTGGCTTTCGCCGCCGGAGAGGCTCGCAGACGAGCGGGCAAGGGTCAGATAACCGAGGCCGACGCTGCGCAAAAATGTCAGTCTGTCCTTTATTTCCTTGACTATGAGCTTCGCTATCATCTGCTCGCGGTCGGTCAGGGTGAGCGAATCAAGAAATTCTATAGCTTTGACAATAGATTTATTTGCAAATTCGTCTATATTTATTCCGCCGACGGTGACGCACAGCGACTCTTTTCTGAGCCTTGCACCGTGGCAGTCGGGACATTTTACCGTTGACATGCACTGTTCAAGCTCGGCGCGTGACCAGTCGCTTGTGGTTTCTTTATATCTGCGCTCAATATTGTTGCAGATGCCCTCGAACGCGGTCATATACGAGCCTGTGCCATATTCGTTTCTGCGCGTAAGCTTGAGCTTCTCGCCTTTTGTGCCGTACATTATAGCGTCAACGCCGTCCGCAGGGATATCTTTAAACGGAGTGTCGAGAGTAAAGCCATATTTATTCGCAATGCCCTCCATGTACATCTGCGCTATCGTGCCGCCGTCGGCATTGTTCCAGCCGCTCGCCTTTATCGCGCCCTGTCTGAGCGAAAGATTTTTATCCGGCACGATAAGATTAGGGTCGGGCTTCATGAATACGCTGAGTCCGGAACAGGTCGGGCAGGCTCCGAACGGGTTGTTGAACGAGAACATGCGCGGTTCAAGCTCTTCAATGCTGACTCCGTGCTCCGGACAGGCATAGTCGAGAGAATAAAGCTTCTCTTCGCCGTCTATTACATCAACAAGCAGAATGCCGTCTGAAAGACCTGTTGCTGTTTCAATGGAATCGGCAAGCCTGCTTCGAATGCTCTCTTTTACAACGAGTCTGTCGACCACAATTTCTATATTGTGCTTTTTGTTCTTGTCGAGCTCGATTTTTTCGCTGAGATCATATATTATTCCGTCGACACGCACGCGGACATATCCGTCCTTTTTCGCGCTTTCGAGTTCCTTGACGAATTGACCCTTTTTACCGCGTGCAATAGGTGCCATGACCTGAATTCTGGTGCCCTCGGGCAGCTCGAGCACGCTGTCAACGATATCGTCAACAGTCTGCCTCGATATCTCCCTGCCGCAGACGGGACAGTGCGGAATGCCTATGCGTGCATAGAGCAGGCGCAGATAATCATATATTTCAGTCACTGTTCCGACAGTCGAACGCGGGTTCTTTGACGTCGTTTTCTGATCTATTGATATAGCGGGAGAAAGCCCTTCGATGTAGTCCACCTGAGGCTTCTCCATCTGACCGAGAAACTGTCTTGCGTATGACGAGAGGGACTCAACATATCTTCTCTGTCCCTCTGCGTATATAGTATCAAATGCCAGCGATGATTTTCCCGAACCCGAAAGTCCCGTGAACACCACGAGCTTGTCGCGCGGGATTTCGACATCGATATTTTTTAAGTTGTGCTCTCTTGCGCCTTTTACAATTATATTTTTCTGCGGCAAGAATATCGCCTCCGATTACTTTCCTTCTCTTAGTTTGTTTATCTTATCGCGAAGATATGCCGCGTGCTCAAATTCAAGTATTTTCGCCGCCGCTTTCATTTCCGCAGTCAGGCGAACTATCATCTCTTCGCGCTCCTTGCGGCTCATCTTCTTTATCGGCTTTTCGCCCTTGTCCTTCTTGCTGGTTATTTCGATGACATCGCGGACGCCCTTGATTATTGTCTTGGGCACAATTCCGTGCTCTTCGTTATACGCCATCTGTTTTTGACGTCTGCGCTCAGTCTCAACTATTGCGCGCTCCATCGACGGAGTTACGGAATCGGCATACATGATAACCTCGCCGTTCGCGTTTCGCGCCGCGCGTCCTATCGTCTGTATCAGCGATGTTTCGGAGCGCAGGAAGCCCTCCTTGTCGGCATCAAGAATTATGACGAGCGAAACCTCAGGAATATCCAATCCTTCTCGCAGCAGGTTTATTCCGACGAGCACATCAAACTCGCCGAGGCGCAGATCGCGGATGATTTCCATTCGCTCTATCGTATCAACATCGTGATGCATATAGCGCACTTTTATGCCGAGGTCTTCGAGATAATCCGTCAGATCCTCTGCCATCTTCTTTGTGAGCGTAGTCAGAAGAACGCGCTCTTTGCGCTCGACTCTTATATTTATCTCGGATATAATATCGTCTATCTGACCCTCGGTAGGTCTGACTGAAATCGAGGGATCGACGAGACCCGTGGGACGGATAAGCTGTTCGGCAATCTGCGAACTTGTCTCGCGTTCGAACTCGCCGGGCGTTGCGCTGACAAATATTTTTTGACCGACCCTTTCATAGAACTCGTCGAAAGTCAGCGGTCTGTTGTCATATGCGGACGGCAGGCGGAAGCCGAATTCAACAAGCGTATCTTTTCTTGAACGGTCGCCGCCGTACATTCCGCGTACCTGCGGGAGCGTTACATGGGATTCGTCGACAAACAGCAGAAAATCTTTCGGAAAATAGTCGAGCAGCGTAAAAGGCGGAGAGCCCGGTTCACGCCCTGACATGACTCTCGAATAGTTCTCGATTCCCTTGCAAAATCCCGTTTCGCGAAGCATCTCGATATCATATTCCGTGCGCTGCTTTATGCGCTGAGCTTCGAGCAACTTGCCCTGACTCTCAAACTGAGCGACGCGCTCGGTCATCTCATCATATATCTCTTTGATTGAGCGCTCCATCTTTTCCTGCGAAACGACATAGTGGGACGCGGGATATATTGCGACGTGGGACAGCACGCCCTTGACCTCGCCTGTCAGGGCGTTTATCTCAGATATGCGGTCAACTTCGTCGCCGAAAAATTCAACTCTGATTGCGTTTTCGCTCGACTGCGCCGGGAATATCTCAAGCACATCTCCGCGAACACGAAACTTGTTTCTGATGAAATTTATATCATTGCGCTCATACTGTATTTCAACGAGCTTGTTTATAACTTCATCGCGGCTCTTTTCCATTCCGGGGCGGAGCGAGATGACCATGCTGCGGTAGTCGATAGGGTCGCCCAAGCTGTATATGCACGACACGCTGGCGACGATTATAACATCGCGCCGTTCGGAGAGCGCAGAGGTTGCGGAATGGCGGAGCTTGTCTATTTCATCATTTATAGCGGAATCCTTTTCGATATAAGTGTCCGTTGACGGGATATAAGCCTCCGGCTGATAGTAGTCGTAGTACGAAACAAAATACTCGACTGCGTTTTCAGGGAAAAACTCGCGGAACTCGGAACAGAGCTGAGCCGCGAGCGTTTTATTATGGGCGAGAATGAGCGTCGGGCGATTTAGATTGGCAATGACATTCGCCATCGTAAATGTTTTGCCGGAACCGGTAACGCCGAGCAGAGTCTGTTCGGCGAATCCTCTGTTAACTCCGTCGGTCAGTTCGGCTATCGCCTGCGGCTGGTCGCCCATGGGTTTGTATTGAGAATGAAGAATGAACTTATCCATATTGATATCCTTTATATAAACAGCGGTGCAAATTTCTTAACCTGCGCCATTGAAAAGATGTCTTCGTCGGTATATATGAGATGGTCGAGCAGATGAACATTTACGCCCTGAAAGAAATCGCCGACCGCCTTTGTGGTGTTTAGATCGTCGCGTGACGGAACGGGTATTCCGTTGACATGATTGTGAACGAGCACGACCGAACGCGCCTTGTTGCGGAACGCAGTTTCAAGCACAAAACGCTTGTCTATATTTGCGGCAGAAAATGTGCCGTGCGATATCTTGTTTATTGCGAGAATATTGTCGTCAAAGTCGAGAGACAGCATATAGACCATCTCTTCCCGCGCGCCGAGATATTTTGACATCAGAAGCTCTTTGACCGACTCAGGTCCGTCGTATTTTTTAAGCTTTTTGTCCGATGCGTTTTTCAGATACTTTTTCGTCAGCTGAAAAGCAAGTGTTATAAGCGTCGCAGAGGCTTCCCCTATTCCGTTTACCTGCATAAGATCATCGGCGGAAGCTTCGAGCACACAGTTGAGAGAGCCGAAATGTTCTATCAATTCGTGCGCCAGAGCGTTGGTGTCTTTGCGCGGTATTGAAAAGAACAGAAGCAGTTCAAGCACCTCATGATCGGGCATATTTTCTATCCCGTCTTTCAGGAAGCGTTCCTTTACTCTTTTTCTGTGATCCTCATGCATGATTACCGCCTCTTTTCGAGCCATGAACAAATGTTTATCTTATTAATATTAGCACATTTATAAAAGTTATTCAATTACTTTTTGAAAACTCGTGGCTGTTATGCCGAAAAAAGATGCCCTCCCGAAGGAGAGCATCTCATTTATCAGTTTTTGATTATTTCTTTGCGAAAACGCGGTCTGCGGGGCAAACCTTGACGTTCTTGAAGACATCGTCAAATCTCTCAAGAGCACCGTCGATGATCTCGTCGGTATCTGCCATCGAAGTGTAAAGACGGCTGCCGGCAAGGGTAACGATACCGTTTGCCATGTAAGCTGCGCCCATCTCTTCCATAGCGGACTTTCTGCGGAGCATCTCGGGCTTTGTCTTGAGCATCGGGAGAGCCGACTTGAGGATATTCATCGAGCTGAAGTCGTAGCTCATTGCACCGGTGCACTCGAGGTGGACGATAGAGCCCTGGTTGTAAACAACATAAGGAAGACCGTACTTGTTAACAAGATCTTTAAGACCTGCAGCAAGTCTGTCACCGGCTCTGCCTGCGATTTCGCAAGCGTTGGTTCTTGCGATCTCCTGGATAGCGCAGTAGCCTGCATAGGACGAAAGCGGGTTAGCAGCGAGAGTACCGCCGACATAAGCGCGCTTCATCATGGTACCGACACCTGCGGCCATGCCGCTGACGAACTCCTTCTTACCGCCAACGCCGCCTGCTGACGGATAGCCGCCTGCAACGATCTTGCCGAAGATGGTCAGATCAGGTACGACATCGAAGTAACCCTGAGCACCGCCGAGGCCGACACGGAAGCCGGTAACAACCTCATCGAAGATGAACAGGCAGCCGTACTTGTCGCAGAGCTTTCTGACTTCCTTGTTGTAGTTGAAATCAACAGGTCTTGTGCCGCTCTCGGGGCCGACAGGCTCAACGATAACAGCAGCTGTGCCGCCGCGCATCTTATTGAGCTTGAGCATCTTCTCGAGCATGTCAAGATCGTTGGGTCTGACCTCGTCGGTAGTGCCGTAGCAGCTGTGCGGAATACCGTGGGACTCAAGGAAGAATCTGGAGCCCGGAATCTTCAGACCGTAAACCATCTGATCGGACCAGCCGTGATATGCGCCGCCGACCTTGATGATGCGCTTTGCCTTTGTGGCACAGCGTGCAACACGGATAGCAGCCATAACGGACTCAGTGCCCGAACCGAGCATACGGAACATCTCGACGTTGGGCATATGTTTGTTGATCTCCTTAGCGAGCAGGAGCTCACCCTCGTGGAACAGACCGGTTACAGGGCCGCAGTCATTAAGAAGCTCAATGACCTTCTCTCTCACGGGAGCATAGTTGCTGCCGAGGATTGTCGGGCCGCCTGCCTGCAGGAAGTCGTAGTACTTGTTGCCGTCAAGGTCATAAAGGAACGCGCCTTCAGCCTTGGTCACGCAAATCGGGAAGGGATAGTTGAAAGCGAGGTTGTGCTGAACGCCGCCGGGGATATACTGCTTTGCTTCGGTGGTGATCGCCTTCGACTTTGCGCACTTGGTCTCGAAATAATCGAGAACGTCTTTAAGTGCCTCTTCGGAAACGCAATAGATCGGCTTAGAAGTGAGCTCGTGAAGCTCATTGTAAATGGTCTTTGCGTCTTCCCATTTGCTGATTCCATATCCGTTGCTCATGATAATTCCTCCTGATTTTTCAGATATTTTATGAATTTCTGGATAGTCACGCTTGTTTCATCGGGGTTTGTGAAGCTCTCGTCGTTTATCATCTTCTGGAAGATAAGACCGAAGAAGGCTCCGAGAATGAGAGCGGAAAGCTCTTTTGACGAAAACTCCTCGAGGGTGTTCGCATAACTCTTGTCGGTCACTATCTCCTTGCGGAGAAAACGGTCGACCTGCGCGAAATTCGACTCGCCTTTTGAGAGAATGCCGCGCATGAGAACCTCTGCGGAAAGATACGGATACGGATACGTGTCATCGTTGAGCTGCTTCAAAAGTGCACTGACGGTAAGCTCGCCGTCGCCCTTTCTTGCCGCTTCAAAGACGTCGTTTATCTCCTCGTCCGAAATCTCCTTGAGAAGATCGTCAACGGAAGCAAAGTGCGAAAAGAATGTGGAACGCGAAACATCGGCACTCTCGCTTATCTGCTCAATTGTGACATTGCCGATACCCTCTTTTTCAAAGAGTACCTTTGCCTGATGCAGAATAGCTTTGTGAGTGTTCTGCTTTTTTCTCGAACGCCTGGAGGGCTCCGCCTCCGCGGTGTTCTTCTGTTCTTTTTCTTTCTTCTCTTTCTTTTCCGACATTGGAAACTCCTAACCAAAGGCTATACGCCTTTTTCTGTATTATAGCACGAAAAAAATGCGTTGTAAATACTTTTTTGTACTTGAGTTCAAAAATAAATTATAGGACACTCAAATAGAAAAAGTAGAAAAAGACAAAAATATTTATCTGTTGGAATACATTTTTTCGTAATAATTTTGGTATTCGCCGTTGATGATGTCTTCCCACCACTGCTTATTGTTCATATACCAGTCGACGGTCTTCTTTATGCCCTCATCAAAGGTGGTCTCCGGGCTCCAGCCGAGCTCGTTGTGTATCTTTGTCGGGTCAATGGCATATCGCAGATCATGACCGGCTCTGTCCTTGACATGGGTGATAAGAGTTTCGGGCTTGCCCATGATGCGCAGAATCGTTTTGACAACATCTATATTGCGCTTCTCGTTATGACCGCCGACATTATAGACCTCGCCTACCCTGCCGTTATGAATAATGAGATCAATAGCGCGGCAGTGATCCTCAACATAGAGCCAGTCGCGGACATTGAGTCCCTCGCCGTAGACAGGCAGACTCTCGTTGTTATAGGCTCTTGATATCATCAGAGGTATAAGCTTCTCCGGGAAATGATAAGGGCCATAGTTGTTTGAGCACCTCGAAATAGTTACAGGCAGTCCGTAGGTTCTGTAATAAGCAAGCACAAGCAAATCTGCGGAAGCCTTTGACGCGGAATACGGGCTCGAAGTGTGTATGGGTGTCTCCTCGGTAAAGAAGAGATCGGTTCTCTCGAGCGGAAGTTCTCCGTAAACCTCGTCGGTCGACACCTGATGATAGCGCTTTACGCCCGTTTTTCTCGCGGCATCCATGAGAGCCGCAGTGCCCATAATGTTCGTTCTGAGGAACACTTCTGGGTTCTCTATCGAGCGGTCAACATGGCTTTCCGCCGCGAAGTTGACGACTATATCGAACTTCTCATCCTCGAACAGTTTGTCAACAAACTCGCGGTCTGCGATATCGCCCTTTACGAACTTGAAATGCTCGTTTTTCATCGCCTCGTCGAGGGTCTTGAGATTGCCGGCATAAGTCAGAAGGTCGAGGCAGACGATATCATAATCCGGATGCTCGCGGAGCATATGATAGATAAAGTTGCTGCCGATAAAACCGGCGCCTCCCGTAACGAGAATCTTCATGTTTTTGTCCTCCATATCAAATGATTATCCGATTAAAACGGATATGTATTGCATAAGGCGTGCCTTTCTTCGCCTTACAAAATCCTGTTTAAAGCTTTATTTTTGCTTTCTTCCACTTGCCGCTTTGTATGAATATAAATCCTACAACTATCGACGCGACAGAAGCAAAGCCCATGGCGATTCCGATACCGTTGAAGCCGAGATCAAGCACGCGCACAAGCAGATAAGCGAGCGGGACTCTTATAACTATCGAACTGAAAACCGCGTTGAGCAGAGCGATATTTGTATATCCCGCGCCGATCGCGAGACCGTTCATGCAGAACACGGGAGTGACTATAATATAATCAACTGCGGCAAGTCTCAAAAATGTTATGCCTGTTTCGATAACATCCGTTTCGCTTGTAAACAGCGACAGCAGCTCTCGCGGGAATATCTCGACTATAACGAACACGAGCACCGAAATGCCCATCGCTATCGCGAGTCCTGTCGTCATTGTCTTCTTGGCGCGCTTGAATTCGCCTGCACCGATATTCTGACCCGCCATTGAAGATATGGCGCTGCTCATCGCGAGTCCGGGCAAAATGGCAAACGAATTTATCTTACCGACGATTCCCTGACAGGCAGACGCAGCAGCCGCATTCGGCAGAGAATTGACGAGCGCCGTAAGCGTCAAAAACGAAAACGAGACTATAACCTGCTGAACAGACGACGGCAGACCTATTTTTATTATGCTCAAAGCTTTCTGCCTGTCTATTCTGAAATCTTTTATTTTGTAGCCGGAGAAGAATCCGCTGTTGAAGAGATAGATGAGCGAGAGAATAACGCTTATCCCCTGAGAGCTGATAGTGGCTATTGCCGCTCCGGCCGCGCCCATTTTCAGCGGACCGACAAGAACTATATCTCCGACAACATTTACCGCGGCGGCTATCGCCACGAAATAGAGCGGACGCTTCGAATCGCCCATGCCGCGCAGTATCGCGCTTATGGCGTTGTACAGGAACATGAACACCGTGCCGAGCATGCAGATAGTCAGATATCTGACCGCCTCTTCAAATGCGTTGTCCGGCGTTTTGAGCAGGCGCAGTATCGGCTTTGTGAGCAGAACCATAACGACGGTAAGCACTGCGCTGAGAATAATATAGAGCGTAGTCATTGTGCCTATCGTGCTCTTTTGATCATCGTATTTTTTAGCTCCGCCGTATTGAGCTATGAGCACCGTTCCGCCGATGGCGAGACCGAGAGCTGCACCGGTAACGAGAATATTTATCTGACCGCCTATCGAAACTCCGGTTATTCCGGATTTTCCGCAAAACTGGCCGACAATCACCATATCGGCGACCGAATAAAGTGCCTGCAAAAGGTTTGAAAGCAGGAAAGGCACGGAAAATTTGAGCAACTGTTTTGTGACGCTCCCCTGCGTGAGATCTTTTCTGAATTTTTCTGACAAAACTATTTACTCCTTAGGTTTCTGAACGTTATCTTTTTTCATGGTCAGCGATATGCGGTTCTTTTTGACATCGACCGCCAGCACCCACACCGTGACGATATCGCCGACTTTCAGCACCTCAGATGGGTGCTTGATATATTTGTTGGTTATCTGCGAAATGTGAACGAGTCCGTCCTGATGCACTCCGATATCGACGAATGCGCCGAAATCAATAACATTGCGAACCGTTCCCTTCAGCTCCATGCCAGGCTTGAGGTCGTTGATATCCATGACATCGGTGCGCAGAAGCGGAGGCGGAAGCTCGTCACGCGGATCGCGTCCGGGCTTCTGGAGTTCTTTGATTATATCCTGAAGAGTGGGCAGACCTATCTCTAATTTTTCCGCAACCTTTTTCTCGCCTCCAAGCAGCTCGACGGTCGCTTTAAGAGCACCGGTATTCCCCTTTGCGGCATCTTTTACTGTAATTCCGCAGAGCTCAAGCAGCGCTTTTGCGGCATCGTAGCTCTCAGGGTGAACGCCGGTGTTGTCGAGAACATTCTTGCTCTCCGGGACTCTGATGAATCCGGCGCACTGCTCATAGGCTTTTGCACCGAGCTTCGGCACTTTCTTGAGCTGAGCGCGGGAAGTAAACGCGCCGTTTTCTTCTCTGTAAGTGACTATATTTTTGGCAACGCCGGAGTTGATTCCGGCTATATGCGAGAGCAGCGACGGAGAGGCGGTGTTGACATCCGCACCGACGGAGTTGACGCAGTATTCGACCGCGCCGTCAAGCGTTTCGCTGAGTTCTTTTTTAGGCATATCGTGCTGATACTGACCGACGCCAAGTGCTTTCGGGTCAATCTTGACAAGCTCGGCGAGCGGGTCCTGAAGTCTGCGGGCTATCGAAACCGCGCTTCTGAGCGAAACATCGAACTGCGGGAACTCTTCCGCCGCAAGCTTTGAAGCGGAGTAAACCGAAGCGCCCGCCTCGCTGACCATCATATATGACACCTTGCGGTCAAGCTCTTTTATAAGATCGGCGGCAAATATCTCCGTCTCCTTTGAAGCCGTGCCGTTGCCTATGGCTATTACTTCAACGCCGTATTTTTCTATGAGGCGTTTTACCGTCTGCTTTGCCTTGAGCTTCTGCTCCTCGGAATGAGTAACATATATAACGCCGGTATCGAGAACTTTTCCGGTTTCATCAACAACGGCGACTTTGCATCCCGTTCTGTAACCGGGGTCGAGCCCGAGGGCACGCTTACCCTTGACGGGCGGCTGGAGCAGAAGTTCTCGCAGGTTCACATAGAACACCTTGAGTGCGGATTCAACCGCGCTGTCGGTTATCATATTGCGTATTTCGCGCTCAACCGACGGGAATATAAGCCTGTCGTATGCGTCGGCGGCAGCGTCACGCACAGTATCGGTGCAGGCTGAGCCGTTGTCACTCAAGACATTTGCGTTGATTATATTCAGAGCCTTTATGCGGTCAACATCTATGCCGACTTTGAGGAAACCTTCGTTCTCGCCTCTGTTGACGGCAAGCACGCGGTGACCGGCAATTTTATTGACCGGCTCGTCATATTCATAATACATCGTATAGACGCTCTCTTTTTCGCTGTCTGCAGCGCGCGACTGGAGCACACCGGCAACGGTGAACAGCGAGCGCAGACGGCGGCGGATATCCGCGTCATCCGATATGTTTTCCGCGATAATATCCATCGCTCCGTTTATCGCGTCTTCGGCGGTTTCAACGCCATTTTCGGCATCTATATAGTCCGCCGCAAGCTCTGCCGGCGAAGCGGAATCGGCAGTCTGAGCAAAAATCGCGTCGGCGAGCGGCTCAAGCCCCTTTTCTTTGGCTATCGAAGCGCGTGTTCTGCGCTTGGGTCTGAACGGGCGGTAAATATCCTCAATTTCCGCGAGAGTCGAAGCCTTTTCGAGAGCGGCCTCGATTTCGGGAGTCATCTTCTCCTGCACGGTTATAGATGCACTGATCTCTTCCCTGCGCTTGTCGAGGTTGCGCAGATATTCGAGCTTCTCGGAGAGTTCACGCAGTACCTGATCGTCAAGTGTGCCGTGCGCTTCTTTTCTGTATCGGGCAATAAAAGGTATCGTGTTACCCTCGTCGATAAGTTTCACTGTGTTTTCGACCTGCCAGCGCTGGAGACCGAACATTTTTGTCAAGCTGTTTATAATGTCCATAAGGGCATATTACTCCTGTTCCATAGTTTTTATCTGTCTTATATCTTTTCCGCAGAAATATAGCGAGATATAATTGCCTATTATTCTTGAAGTTATTCTCTGTGTATATTTCTGCTCGAGCCCATCGGGAGTGAGATTCGTGCTGATTATGACAGGCAGGCGACTCATAATGCGGGTATTGATTATATTATAGAGCTCCGCAACGGTGAACTGGGTTGAAAATTCCGCGCCGAGGTCATCAATAACGAGAAGATCGCATTCGAGTATAGCCTGCTCGCTGCCCTCGTATTCGTTATCCCGTCCGCTTGAAAAATGTTCCTTTTCAAGACGCGACATAAGATTCTGCGCCGAGCCGTATATAACTCCGTAACCCTTTCTGATAGCCTCGGATGCTATCGCGAGCGAGAGATGGGTCTTTCCGAGTCCGGTTGCGCCGTAGAGCAGAAGGCTCGGCGAATCCGTTCCGAAATCGGCGGCGTAATCCTTGCAGAAGTCGAGTATTTCTTTCATTCTGCTCCGCGGGTTGACTCCCGTAACAGGATCTGAGGTATCAGGATAATAATTGACATTGAAGCTCTCAAAAGTCGAGCGTGTGCTCGGCGAAAGCTCATTGAGCTCCGCGAGAGCAGTGTCGCGCAGAAGTTCTTTGTAGCAGTCGCACATCACGCCGCTGACAAACCCCGTATCGCGGCATTTCTTGCAGGTATAGTCCGCGTCAAGATAATTCTCGGGATAACCGTTTTCTTTGAGGATATCCTTGCGGCGCTGCTGGGCGGCAAGATTTTTCTTCGAGAGCTCTTCGATAAAGCGCTGAGCATTCTCGCCCATGCCGATGGCGCGGATTACTTCCGCACCTGCCGAGGATATTTCGCGGTCTATTGATATAAGCTCGGGTATCTTTGCATACGCCTCTTCGCGGTGCATGCTCTGAGTGCGCTCGGCTTTGCTGCGGCGGCGTTCAAGCGCCGATGCGGCTTTCACATATACCTTGCGGCTGTAGCTCATTTGTCTTTCCCCTCTCAATCCTTGTTTTTCTTCTTATAAACTATCGGTTTCTGCATTGCATTGCGGTTGAATTCGTTGAGGTCGTATGAAGAAGCGTGTCCCACATTGGCTTTACTCTTATTCTGCGGCAAATTCGGTGAAGATACGGGTTTGTTTGCTTTTTCAACATCAGACGACGTTTTTATTCCGTTCGCGTGCCACGACTCAAGCACCTTGTTCATATACGGGAAGCTCATTTTCTGGCAGTGCTCCGCCATCTGCTCATATGCCAAAAAAATCATCTCTGGAGAGAAACCCCATTCGCGGTTCCATGTGACAATATATTTTGTCTGCGTCTGAGTCGGACGCGAGTTTGAAAGCCCTGCCATCGCGGCAAACGATGCCCAGACGCGGTTGACTGAATTGAGCCTGCTTATCTGCTCGTCCGCTTTTTCGATAGTATCTATTTCGCGCTCGCCCCAGTCTTTTCCGATCGAGGCTATATAATGAAAGCTTGATTTGCCGATCGAAACGGCGTATTCAATTATCATGAGTATGACTTCGACCGGTATTCCGTATGTATCGTGCATCATCAGAAGAGTACACTGTCCGTCATAGCCTATGGTTCTTCCGAGCTTGTTCTGCGTTTCGAGAAGCAGGAATTTTATATCCGCCGATTCCTCTGCACGCTGAGCTATCTCGGCGGCGGTCGGTCTTGACGGGACGATATCCGGCAGCTCTTTTTTTTGCGTTGCAGGCTCTTCTTCTTTCTCCGGTTTGGTGGGCGCAAAAGCAGATACCGCTTTGGTATTTCCGTCTAATACAAGTATCCCGGTCTCGACCCAATATTGAAGATAATCCTGCGCATCGGGAACTGAAAAATTCAAATCCCTGCACATTTTTTCCATATCAAAGCCCTCGCCCGCATGGCGGAGAGTCCAGAGCAGGACCTTCAGCTGCTGACCGCCGGCAAGCTTGATATGCTGATCGACTATCTGCGACGGCACCATAAACACCGCCGAAAGAGAGTCCGGGTTGACCTTATAATTCATCAATATATCTCCGTTCCATCGAGAGCTTCACTCTTCACATAATAAATCAGCTTATATTATACACACTTCCGGAGTAAAATGAAATATGTTATTTCAAAATAAGTCATTTTTTTGCGCAATGCGTACTTTATGTCCCATTTATTTAATCGACACATATAATTTTTGGCTGAAAAATATTGCTTTTCACTTATAAAAAGTTTATAATATATAAGATAATTTTGTACATATTGTGCAAAGTAAAACTTTTAGCTTTCTGAGAGGAGATAAAGCATGAGTGCTTTAGGAACAGTCGGCAAAATGCTGCAGAATTCGCTGTCACGCGGCGGCGCAAAGAGGACAAAGAAGAATCCCGCGCCCGAGCTTGAAAAAGGCACGTTTGATTATATCAGCGAGCCCAAGAGCGATTATTTCAGCGTAGGTTTTGCCAAGACGGATGTTATGCCCGACGATATGGACAAGACAACATACTATGTCGCAGGCTATAAGATCAACAACCCCGCAAAGGGCGCGCTCGATCCGATGACCGCGAGCGCCATATGGATAGACGACCAGTCCGGCAGAGGCGGCGTCGTTTTCGTATCTATCGACGATATCGGACTGACTAACTACGATGTCGGCATAATCAGAGATCTGCTTGCGGATTTCAAAAAGGAGACCGGCTGCCGTTCAATTAATATCATGAGCATACATAACCACGCGAGCATCGACACTGTCGGCTTCTGGGGTCCCCTTCCGAGAAGCGGACGCAACAAGAAATATATGGAGATGCTCCGTCAGAAAGTCAAGCAGGTCGTTATCGACGCTTACAATGACCGCAGAGAGGGCGACCTTTATTACGGCAAGAAGGAAGCGGAAGAGATTCAGCGCGACTCCCGTCTGCCCGAGGTCTATTCAAAGGATGTAACAAGATTTCGCTTTGTTCCCAAGGACGGAAGCCGTGAAGTTTGGATGATAAACTTCGCTTCTCATACCGAGTCGCTTCTCGGCAAGAACTCCTATGTCAGCGCAGACTTTGCGGGATATCTCAGAAACGAGATACTTGAAAAGACCGGCGCAGAGACGATATATTTCGTCGGCGCTATCGGCGGACTTATCAGGCTCAAGGAGCTTGACGAGGACAATGTCAAATCGACCATGATGGGCGGTCAGTCGATAGCACGCACAGCAATGGCTATTGAGGACGAGAGAAAGCTCCGCCCCATACTCAATTATATGCGCCAGGAATACTATGCGCAGTGCGATAACTATGTTCTCGCTCTCGTTCAGAGAGTCGGCATTCTCAAGTCCCACGCCGCATATACCGGCAAGGGTTCGCTCAATATGTCGATACACACCGAGATGAACTATTTCGAGCTTGACGGTCTCAAGCTTCTGTTCCTCCCCTGCGAGCTGTTCCCGGAGCTTGCTTACGGCGGATATCTTGACGCAGAGGGTTCAGCTGAGGGCAAATCACCCGACATCAACCCGACTCCCCTGCTGCAGACTGCAGACGATGACAATATGCTTATCTTCTGCCTCTCCAACGACTTCACAGGTTATGTCGTCCCGCCGAACGATTTCTATCTCAACCCCAACGAGCCCTATATCAACGGCGCACGCGACAGACTCGACAGAAGACATTATGAGGAGACCAACTCCCTCGGTCCCGAGACTGCGCCTATAGTCGCAAGCGTATTCGCCGGCATAATGGACACTGTCAACAAAACGAAAGCAGAAGCCGAAAAGGCTGTAAAATAAACTAAGGAGTGTTAAACGATGAAATGTAAAAAGCTGATAAGCGGTATCGTGGCAATTATGCTTGTTGCCGTACTCGCTTTCGGTTCCACCGCTGCCGCAGTCGGCGCACAGACCGACAACGGCGCAGACCTCGCGCTAGCTTCGCAGAATGTTTCCGAGCTGACAGCAACGACAGACAGCTCCGCATCGTCCCGCGCAGACTCGCTTGATGACATCAACGAAGCTATCAGTGTTATCAAAGTTATCCTCGGCGCGTTCTCATCTTCGGATAAGCTCACCTGGGACAGCTTCAAGACAGGCGTCAGCAGACTTTTCTATATGTCCGTTGACAAACTTATCGACAGTCTTGTGGTCGGTCTGAGCAAAGTTTTCCCGCTGATGAGCAGACCTGACGAAGCGGACTACAAATTCACAAACTCAAATGTCGGCAGCAAGTCTTTCAACGACAAAGCAGCTGACGGAGCCCGCTGGAATGTCGGTTATTCAAGCGCAACGCTTCTCACTGGCAATGAGCTTGACGGAAATCACTATGTCGGCGGAAGCCTCTCCTATCCCAACCCCAAGCACCCCACCGAGATACTTGACGACCTCAGAGTCAGAGTATTCGCGATGAGCGACGGCACGGATAACGGAATCGTTGTTTACGCGGTTCTCGACGCATATGGACTTGCGGCAAAAGACGTCCGCGAGATCAGAAGCAGAATCGCAGGATTCATAAAGAACAAGAATATCGTCAGCGTAAACATCTCCACTCTCCATCAGCACAGCGCTATCGATACTCTCGGTCTCAACGGTGACCTCAACAAGGTTCTCTTCGAAAATACCTTCAAGAACGCCGTCGGTATGGATCCGAGCACCCTGCACAACGGACAGAACAAGGAATACATGGAGCACCTCTATAAGACCACTGCTGATACTATTGTTGCGGCAGTCAACAACATGGAGCCCGGAGAAATGTATTTCTCGCAGACCGATGTTCACGAGTATATCCGCGACAAGCGCGATCCTCAGACCTTTGACCCCAATCTCAACCGTCTCTGCTTTGTTCCCGACAACAGAGAGTCAAAGCCCACATGGATAGTCAATGCCGCTATCCACTGCGTCGGACTCGGTGCAGGTACGACCAACATCTCCGGCGACTATCCCTATTTTATAGAGAAGCAGGTCAATGCGGCGGGCGCCAACTATGTTCAGATTCAGGGCGCAGAGCTTGCAATAACCTCGCAGACCGCCCCCGTGGCAGTTGAGGGCAACACAAGATATCAGAATGTTGAAGCATACGGCAACAAGCTCGGCGAGATTCTTGTCGCCGCTGATAAGGGCTCTAAAGTTGAGCCCATCCTCAATATTGCTCACAGAGATGTCTTCGTGACCGTTGACAACCATGCGCTCGAGTTCATCGCGTCCACCGGACTTCTCGCTAACGAAGCGGTCAAAGCTAAGGACGGCTCGATGAGAATCCCGACCGAGATAGGCTATATGGAGATCGGAACGAACCTTGCGTTCGCACTAATCCCCGGCGAGCTTGCTCCCGAAATCGCATTCGGCGGCGGCACCGAAGCAAAGGACTCCTGGACCGGCGAGGATTGGGAGTATCCCTCGATGCAGGATATCGTAGGCAGCAGAAAGCTTATGGTGCTCGGCCTTACGAACGATCAGATCGGCTATATCATAGCGGACAATAACTATCACTCGATACTCACCGAGAATGAAGAGCTTCTCTCCGTATCGAAGCACGAGGGTTCGAGAATTCTTCTCGAGTTCAAGAGCCTCTATGAGAGCGTCAGATAAATAAAAGCAGCAGAGCAGGTCTTGATGATCTGCTCTGTTTTTCTGCGAAGAAACGGGCGTTATGCTTAAATTGCATAACGCCCGTTTTACTGTATTTGTAGTTTTACAGATCGAGTTTCATGTAGACGAGCTCCTGATATCCGCTTATACGCGAATTGAAGCCTTTCGGGTTTCTCCCGTATTCAACGAAGCCCACTTTTTTATAAAGCGAAATCGCGCTTGCGTTATCAGAGACAACGTCGAGCTCCAACTGAGTATATCCGGCTTCTTTGGCACATTCTATGCATGCCTCGGTCAGCGCACGCCCTAAGCCGAGCCCCCAGAATTCCTTGGCGATGCCTATTCCAAACTCCGCTCTGTGTTTTGTCTTGTATTTGTTTCCGACAGCGTCAATTCCGGCGGTTCCGGCAATTTTACCGTCAACGACCGCAACGATTTCTATCTCATTGCTGCTCTCGGTTTTTGCCTTGAGGAACGCGCCCTCCTGTTCAACGGTAAAACTGTTTTCATCGGGATAAGTGAGCAGATAATCCGTCTCGGCATGTGTTAGATTAAAGACATCGAGAACTTCATGTGCGTCGTTTTCCGTTCCGTTTCTCAGGCAGTATTTCCTGCCGTCTTTGAGCAATATTATTTTATTATATTTCAAACTATACCCTTCCGTTTTAGGCGGTTTCCTCATCCTCAACTGGGTCTACAGAATACAAATACGACTTGAGGAACTGTATATTTGCATCAAAATCGGTGACTATAACCGACTGTCCCCTCTTTGTCTGCGATTTCCAAGTATTTTCGTGCGGCACACGCTCGGATTTCACATCATAGCCGATATACTTGGGCGCGCCGAAGACAAACTTCGTGAGCTCCATGGGCGACATATCGGTCTGAACCATCGGCAGCACTGTATCCGCAAGCTTCTTAAGTGTCATCGGATTTGAAGTTTTTGCCTTCTTGATAAGAGCCGTTATAACTTTTCTCTGGCGATAAGTGCGCATGAAGTCGGAATCAAGCTTTCTTATGCGGCAATAGACAAGCGCCTGCGCCCCGTTCATATGAACGCTCTCGCCGGACTGTATTTCTCTCGTCGCTCTCGCTGTGGCGCGCATAAACTGCGCCTCTTTTTCAGTCACTTCAACATCAATGCCGCCGACCGAGTCGATTATCGTCTCAAACATATCGAATCCGACGAGCATATAGTGGTCTATCTTGACATTGTAGTTATATTCTATAGTGTCCATGACAAGCTGCGCTCCGCCGTAAGAGCAGGCGGCGTTGAGCTTGTTATAAGACTTTGTCGACGGAATAACAGCCCATGTATCGCGCAGGAAAGAAGTCAGCTTTATCTTCTTGTTGTTGCGGTCTATCGACACCATAAGCATGGTATCGGAACGCAGCGAAGTATCAGAGCTTGAACCGTCGACACCGATAAGCAGGATATTTGTCACCTTGCTGTCGTGCATCAGAGTTGACGAATCGACATAGACATTGTCCTGATGTGTCTCGGGCTTATAGTCAATCTTGCTTGCCGTTGAATACACAACACCAAACACGCACGAACCGATAAGCACAAGTACGAGAAGAACTATAAATATATTTCTCGCGGCGCGGCTTTTTTTCTTCGGCTTTTTGGGCGAAGGAGCGCTATTCTGCTGCCCGCCGTTCGGATTCTGCCCGGGCTGATTATTGGGATTCGGTCTGCGCTGTTCGCGGCGCGGATCATATTGCTGTCCCTGCTGAGGCTGGCGTCTCTGCCCCTGTGGCGGCACCTGCTGAGCGTTTCTGTTCTGTGCGCCGAGGTCATTTACATTGACTCTGCGCGGCGTTATCGGGATATCCTGAGTATCCTGATTTCTTCTTCCGTTGCCGGATATGTAAATATCTCCCATTTTCCTTTACCTTCCTGTCAAAGTGTGCTCAAGTCATAAGGTGTACGCTGATACACGAAATAATTGAGCCAGTTTGAAAAAATTATATTGGCGGCACTGCGCCATTTGACTTCCGGAGTCTTCGAAGGGTCGTTGTCCGGAAAGTAGTTTTCCGGAAGATCAATATCCAAGCCCTTTTCAACATCGCGGAAATATTCTTTTGCAAGCGTATCGCGGTCATATTCGGAGTGACCTGTCGAGAAGAAATTGCGGCACTCCATATCGGATATCAGATGCACACCCGATTTCTCGGAATAAGAGAGTATCTGAAGATCCTTTATCAGCGCGATGTCGCCGCGCCTGACTTCCGTATGCCTTGAATGAGGCACCCAGAATTTGTCGTCGAGTCCGCGCATGAGCGGATGAAAAGTGTCGAGCGAAACATGCTCAAAAACACCGAACATCTTTTTATCGAGCTGATACTTTTTCAGACCGTATTTGTAATAGAGCGCCGCCTGAGCGCCCCAGCATATGAAGAACGAGGAATAGACGTTGGTCTTGCTCCACTCGAATATGCGGCAGAGCTCGTCCCAGTAGTCGACCTGCTCAAACTCCATGTTTTCAACGGGTGCGCCGGTAACTACCATGCCATCAAAGCGTTCGTTCTTTATATCATCAAAAGTTTTGTAGAACTTGAGCATATGTTCTTTGGAAACGTTCTTTACTTCATGCGTGGCGGTCTGAAGCAGCTCTGCCTCGACCTGAATCGGCGAGTTGCTCAGCAGACGCAATATTTGCGTCTCTGTCTCGATCTTTGTCGGCATAAGATTGAGAATAAGTATTTTCAGCGGGCGTATATCCTGCGATACTGCCCGTTCCTCGGTCATAACGAAAATATTTTCATTCTCCAGCAGCTTATGTGCCGGCAAATTGCTGTCTATTTTTATAGGCATGATTTTCTTCCCTTTACCTTACATATGTGTAATAAAACGCTTGTCTTATATAATACCCCATTTGAAAAAGAAAATCAATCTAAAGGGCATAAAAAGCGGATATGCGACACAGGTTTATTTTGTCTTGCAATACATCCGGTTTTAATATATAATACTTTATGGTTTTTAAATAAAAATTTCAGATTGTGAAATATAGATTTCAAAGGATGTTTCGATGGATTTTATAATAATGGATCTCGAATGGAACAATACATACGCCCGCAAAACCAAAGGTTTCATCAATGAGATAATAGAGATAGGTGCCGTAAAGCTTGACGAAAATCTCAATTTCAAAGACAAATTCTCCTGTCTCGTCAGACCGCAGATAGGCAAAAAGCTGCGCGGCAGCGTCAAAGAATTGACAAACATAACAAATGAAGAAGTCAGAAGCGGCGAGCCGTTCACCAAGGTTTTTTCGAGCTTTCGCCGTTGGATAGGCTCGGAGTGCGTGCTGCTCACATGGGGCGACGGAGATATCCGCGTGCTCATCGACAATTATAAATATCTGAACGGAATTGATACTATTCCGTTTCTGAGCTATTATGCCGATATGCAGGCGTATATTCAGTCTGTACTCGGAACGCCGAAATCGCGTCAGATAGGTCTCTCAACCGCGGCGCAGGAGCTTGGGATCGACGAGAGCTGCTTCTCACACCACAGAGCCTACGATGACAGTCTTCTCAGCGCTGAATGCCTGAAAAAAGTCTATTCAAAAGACGCATTCAAGCCGTATATCAGAGAGTGCAACGACGAGTTCTATGCGCGGCTTACATTCAAGGCGCACCCGATAAGCAATATTCACAGCCCGCTTATCGACAAAAGCGTTCTCGATTATAAATGCGAGATATGTTCCGGTAAATGCGAGCAGACAAAGCAGTGGTCATATTCAAACCAGTATTTCCGCAGCAAATATTACTGCCCGCACTGCGACAGAACGGTCAGAGTGGCGGTCAGATTCAAGCAGTACTATGACCGAATTGACATCAGAAAAACAGTTTCGCTTGTCGTGCCCGAGCCGGTTGACGCAGAAGAAACAGCTCAGGATAGCGAGAAATAAACCGCCGCGGCAATAATCAGAATATGCAGAATAACTTCCGCCGGAAGTCCGAGCATGAATTTTTTATGCTTGGTCTTGTGGCGGATTTTTTTCATTGTCAAATACATCGGTCCTGCTGCGCCGAGCAGACCGACGGTCATGAGTGTCGCCTCCGGGATACGGCGCTTCCCGCTGCCGGCAATGCGCTTGTCATAGACGGTCAGAATTATACCGACCAAAGATATGACTGCGAACCAGCACACAGCCGCCAGAATAACATACTTTTTCATTATATCTTTCTCCTCACCGTGACCTGTGTTACACCTTTCGGGATAATAACAACTCCGCGCTCGCTGTCATATTCGCAGCTTGCCGATTCTATATTTCCGCGAAGCCCGATAAGATCGAGTATTGCCTCGCAAGTGCCCGCGCCGTCTCCGGTCAGAGTGAGAGTAACCGTATCATTTGATGAAACGAGCGAGAAGCCGATTTTTCTTCCGCCGTTGAGCGGATAATCACGGATAACGGTTTTTTTGCCGCTTTCTATCCATTCTGCCGGTATTCCCCTGCCGATAAGCAGGGTCGAATCGGCTTTCTGAACAATAAGAGAATCCCACAGGACTTTTGTTGCGGTGCTCTGTCCCCACATATGCGGGCACGAACCGCCGCCCGAGCCGCTTCCGCCGCTCGCCCATATACCGCCGTCCGCTTCGGGATAGCCCACGCCCTCCCACCAACTGAACGGACCGCTTTGGGCGTGGTCTATCATAAACTGATACGCCTTTATGCCGCTGTCTCGGTATTTTTCGCCTCTGAGCGCGGTGCTCCCGTATCCGGCATTATATGAACTGCAAAAGAAGCCGTGCGGGTATCCGCCGAAGTTGTACGGATTATCTGTTATATCTTTGCGGCACTCAAAAATATGCGCATATGTGCCGTCGATTTTTTCTATCATGCCGTTTCCCTGTTTAGCGCCGAAAAGATAGCCGTCCCAGCCCCAGCGACCGAACAGGAACATTGAGCCCCAGTTTGCATCGTGAGGGTCGCTGCGCTGACCGTATTCGTTCGGCTCATCCATCGATATCGGGATATAATCAAGATTATATTTGTTCGAAGTTTCACCAAGCTTCTTTTCAACGCACGAGAGGAGATCTGTATATTCTTTCTGCGCCCACTCGCTCTCAGACTTGTTTTCAATTCTGTCGCAGATATATTTATAAGTGCAGAGACCGAACAGAGCTGACCAGTTGTCGATAGTCCAATGTCCGTTGCTGTCGATAGCGTTTGTGTGCTTCATTATTCCGTCCGAGTCCCTGTCGGATGATATTTTGTGAGTGTTTGTCTTTATCTGCTCGAAGCGCTCTTCAACGAGCTTCCTGTCGCCTGTTTTCTGGAGATAGAGCGCATACGGCCAGCTGAATTTCCATCCGGCATCGGGATACTGGACAAACTTGAGAATTGTCTTTGAATATTCGTCAAAATATTTGAAGTCGCCTATTGTCAGCAGCGATGCCATTATACCGAGGACATCATGATCGAACACTCTGTCATAGCCGTTCTCGCCGACATGGAGCCCGTAGCCGTCCTTGACTATCATCGTATAAACATATCCCGCCTTGTAGGCGTCTATAAGCTTGCTGTCGGGCAGTTCGTCTATCTTTGCAAGCGGTTCCATGCGCTCCGTCCAGTAAGCTTTCATATGTTCATAGTGCTCATCGAACCCGCCTGCAGAAGCTATTTCACTGTTCGCGGGATATGCGTATTTTTCACCGAAGCGGTCTGCACCGACGGCATAATCAAGAACGACTGTTTCACCGGGTTTTACGGAATGCGGCTGTTTGCTGAGCGGGATAAGCAGCTTTGACACGCGCGGTATGCTCAAAGTTTTTCCGCTGATATTTTTGAGCGTCATTCTTGAATAGGCAATTTCAAACTTGCCGTCGCCCCTATCGAGAATATCCGCAAAGTTTTCTACAGTGCATTCAAATCCACCCGCGCGATATTTGCTGACGAGGCACGGCAGCCAACCCTCTTTGTTGAACCACTCGATTTTTCCGTCTATATCGGCGAGACCAAAAGTTATGAGTGTATTTTTTCTGTCGCGCAGAAGATAAGAGCCATCAATAAATGCAATCGGTGCATCCTTGTCACCCTCCCAGCCGAATACAGAGACATAGCCCGGGTATTTGCGGCAGGCATATCTGCTCTTGCTAATAGCGCCCTTTCTGAAAGTCAGAAAATTCTTTGTATATATTTTAAAATATGTCGACGACACCATCGCCATAAGCGGCTTTTTCTTTTTCTTGCTCATCGTAACTCCTCCGTATTTTCTTCATATGTATATATTAATTATAAAGCCGGCAAAAGTCAATCGCGTATAGTCAATATAAACAAATAATTGATATTTCTGCTCGGTGATGCTATAATCAATATATAAAAGATGTCTTATTACCCGGAGCTGAAAAGATGAAAACGCTTATCGAACTTTTTGACGAATCACCGATACTCAATGTGCTCGCTTCCGTTGCATTCAAGCCCGAAAAGCTTATATTTTTCGGTGCAGACCCGTTGCAGGTCGAAGAGAGCCGCGGCGACTACAACCGCTTTTTCAAGAGCCGCGGCGAAAGCCCGGAGATAGAATATATAAGTGCCGATATGGAAAACATCGATGAGGTCAACGACACGCTCGCAAAAATAATATCCGAAAATCCTGACTGCGTTGTCGATGTTACCGGCGGCAAGGATATTGCTCTGCTCGCGGCAGGAATGGCGGCTGTGAAGCTCGGAGTGCCGCTTATCGCATACAACAGAAGAACGAAAAAATACGCAAATATAAGCAAATATGAGCACGCTATGAGAGCCAATATCTTCGGTCTGCTTGACTGCGAAGATTTTTTCAATGTCAGCGGCGGCAAAGTTATCGAAAGCGAAGATTTCAGCGAACACAGAGACGACTTCGGCGCTTTCTGGTCAAAGGTGCTTGATATCTGGAACATCTATCTTGAAAACATCGGCTCCTGGGTGCCGCATGTTCAGTTTTTACAGAGAGTGAGTCCCGCCTGCGAACCGAACGGAAATATGCCGCTGAAAGTCCGCGCGCCCGAGCACATCAGTGTCAACGGCAAGCAGATTTTCAGAAACGACGATATACTTCGTGCGCTCGACCGCTGCGGCGGCATAGCGGAATTAAAATATCACGAAAACGGCGAATGCACATTTTACTACTGCGACAAAAATTTTCGCCACTATCTGACCGATGTCGGCGCGTTTCTTGAGCTGTTTATTCATCTCTGCGCCGTCACCACGGGCAAATTCAGCAGTGTACGTTCGCGCGTCAAATATAACTGGGAATACAGCCGGATAAGACACGACAGATCAACGATATACAGACCGGCAAGCAACGAGATAGACGTTATCGCCATAAACGGTATCGAGCCGCTATTTATATCCTGCAAGACATGCGCGCCGGATATGAAGCACATAGATGAGATATACCCGCAGGCTATGCGCATGAGCGGCGGAGAGGGGCACGCGGTTTTTGCCTGCACTCACGCGATAGATAAAGACATGCCGATATACAACAAGGCAAAAGCTCTCGGGGTCTATATCATCGACGGCGACGACATAAAGAACAGACTCGTCACAGAGCGTCTTATCGAAATTGCGGAGGACAGATATGTCTGGAAAGACGAGCCTGAATATAAACGCCTCATAAAATAAAAAAGAGCCGCCCGAGGACAGCTCTTTCTATCAATTTATTCTGCAAGAAGCTTTTCTGCCGCCGCAAGCTGAACGCTTGTGCAGAGCAGATCAACGGCAAGCTCAAGCTCTTCAACCGGCGGGAAAGTAGGCGCAATACGGATGTTTGAATCATCGGGGTCTTTGCCGTAAGGATAGGTAGCACCCGCAGGGGTGAGCACCACACCCGCCTCTTTGCAGAGTTCAACCGTGCGCTTAGCGCAGCCGTTCAGAACATTCAGGCTGATGAAATATCCGCCGTTCGGGTTGGTCCATTCGGCGATACCCTTGCCGCCGAGCTCAGTGTTGAACGCCTTGAGAACAACATCAAACTTGGGCGCGATTATAGCGGCGTGCTTCTTCATGTGCGCTCTGACGCCGTCCATATTTTTAAGGAACTTTGCATGGCGCAGCTGGTTTATTTTATCATAGCCTATGGTCTGCGTCTTCATGCGGTTCTTTATCATTGCAACATTCTTGTCGGAGGCGGCAAGTGCGGCAATGCCCGCGCCGCTGAATGTGACTTTCGAGGTTGAAACGACCTCTATAACCATATCTTCAGTCGAATTCTTCTCGCACTCAGGGAAAATATTGAGAAGCTTATCGGGAGTCTCTCTGAGGTCATGGACGATATAAGCGTTATCCCAGATTATTCTGAAATCGTTCGCGGCGGGCTTGAGAGCCGCTATACGGCGGACTGTTTCGTCGGAATATGTTGATCCGTCGGGGTTAGCATATTTAGGCACGCAGAACATACCCTTTACGCTGCTGTCTTTTATAAGCTCTTCGACAAGCTCCATATCGGGGCCGCCCTTGACAAGCGGGATGTTTATCATCTCAATACCGAAATATTCGCAGATGCCGAAGTGTCTGTCATATCCGGGAACGGGGCATAAAAACTTTATCTTCCCCTGCTGCATCCAGGGTTTGTCGCCTGCGCCGTGGGTCATGCACTGCGCGATAAAATCAAACATGACATTGAGACTCGAGTTGCCCATGACTATGACATTCTTCTCCGCGACTTCAAGCATCTCGGAGAAAATTGCCTTGCACTCGGGGATACCGTCGAGAATTCCGTAGTTTCTGCACTCAAGTCCGGTTGAAGATTTAACATCGTTTATCTTGAGCATATCCATAGAAAGGTCGAGCTGCTGGGTGCAGGGCTTGCCTCTGGACATATCAAGCTTGAGATTCTTCGCTTTGAAGCTGTTGTATTTTTCAAGGAGCTGAGAGTGGAGTCCTTCGAGCTCCTTTTTGGGCATTGATTCAAAAGTCATGTTGATTCCTCCGTAAACAAAGATCTTGTATATTCTATTATATTCCGCCCGAATTTGCAAGTCAAAAATCTACATCCTGCAAAAAATCTTTGTTTTGCCCATATACGAGCTGATTTTATGGGCGAAATTTGAACATAACTTTTATAAGAAAGGTGATTATATGAAACAAAGGTCAACGCGCATACTCTCTGTTCTGTTGGCGATACTCCTTTTCTGCTCGGTTCTTCTCCCCTGCTCGTTCGCGGCAACAGCTGAGGAATGGGACGAAAATTGGGACAGGATCAAAAATGACGCTTCGGCAGTTTCCATGTTTCCGGGAAGCGATCCGTCGAGTATGAATTTCACATGGCTCTCACCGACCAAGGACTGCGTAGTAATGTTTGAGATTGCAATGGACAGTTCGATGAAAAACGGAAAGTTCTTAAAAGTCGAGCGCACACACACCGCCCTCTACGGATGGAAGAACGATGTGACCGCCGAAAATCTCAAGAGCAACACCACTTATTATTACAGAGTTGCCGAAAACGGCAAATGGTCGAAAACATATTCGTTCAACACCGGCAGCGACAAAGAATACAATGTTCTCTTTGTCTCCGACACGCAGATCGGCCGTTCGGGTGACAGAAAGCTCGATGAAGTTCTCAAGCATGATTCGCTCGGCTGGAATAATACGCTTGAAGCGGCGGTAAAGTATGAGCCGGATATCTCACTCATAATCTCCGCAGGAGATCAGGTCGAAACAGGCATAACTCAAGCACAATACAACCTTTTCTATAACCCCGAGCTGATGCGCTCCATCCCGGTGGCTACAGCCATAGGCAACCACGATTTCTACTATCCGCTCTATTCAATAAGGAGCAACAATCCGAACAGATTCGACCGCGAGCTTCTTCAGTGTCCGGCGGGCAAAGGCTATTATTTCAAGCGCGGTGAAGCACTGTTCATCGTGCTCAACTCAAACAATGTGCTGACCTATGATCATGAAGAGCTGATAAAAGAAGCTATGAATTTTTATCCAGATGCCCTGTGGCGCGTAGTTGTTATGCACTACAGCATCTACAGCCGCAAGGAAGAGGATAATTTCTATCGTCCGCTGTTTTCAAAGATGTTCGATAAATATGACATTGATCTTGTATTGAGCGGACACGACCATATATACACCCGTTCCGCACTCATGCGCGGCAACGAAAAAGTCAAAAGCGGCGGAACACTCTATCTTGAAGCGAATACTGCTTCCGGCTGCAACTATGACGGTCAGCCCGACAAAACTCCGTGGTACGCAGAAAAATGCATCCAGCTTCGCACTCCGACATATGTCTTGCTGAACTTCTCCGAGGGCAAGATTTCGATAAAAGCTCTGCGAAGCGACACGAACGAAATATTCGACTCCTATGAGCTGACAAAATCCGCGCCGTCAAAAACAGAATACAAAGACAGCCTGCTTCAGAAAATATATCTCTTCTTTGCAAATAGAATTTTCGAACTTCGCGATATTATCTTCTAAAAATAGTCAAATCACCTCTCGGCATTAACGCTGAGGGGTGATTTTTCATATAATATAGCGCTTCTTCTCGGAGCAAATATACCCGCAGGAGGAAACAAAATGTTTAACAAAGCTTCCGACACGCTGTCGGATTATTACTATTTTCAGGCAGATATAAAGGGAAACAGCAGCGTTCCGGATATGTCCGGCACGGCGAGATTTTATCCCTGGCTTGACGGAACAATGGTCGAAATAGAGCTCACAGGTATGCCGACAAGAAACGAGCCGTTCGCAGTTCATATCCACGCCGGCGCAGTGTGCGAGCCCGAGGCATTCACAAGCGCCGGAATGCATTTGAAAAACACGGATGTCGAGCTTGAAGTATCACCCGAGCGGCACGAGACAAATATAAAAAACACGCAGAATCATCCCGGGCATATGGGCGACCTGCCGAGCATTTTCTCGAACAACGGCTACGCATATATGGCGACCTACACCGACCGCTTTATCCCCCGACAAGTAGAAGGGAGAACCGTGATAGTTCACAGTTCCCCCGACACTTTCACTTCAACCGATACATTCGGCAGCCGCATCGCCTGCGGAGTTATACGCCGAATGGAAATCAGCAAATCACTTTAATTTTCTCAGATCGTTCGCTCTTATCTCAGTGCGTCTGATCTTGCCGTTGACAGTCTTGGGAAGAGAATCAACAAACTCGATGACTCTGGGATATTTGTAGGGCGCGGTCTCTTTCTTGACATATGTCTGAAGCTCTTTTTTCAGCTCCTCGGAGCCCTCAAATCCGGGTTTGAGGACGATGGTTGCCTTGACGACATTGCCTCTTATCGGATCGGGAAGACCGGTTACGGCGCACTCAAGAACCGACGGATGCTCGGTAAGAACGCTTTCAATCTCGAACGGTCCTATTCTGTAGCCGGAGGATTTTATAACATCGTCGGTTCTGCCGACATACCAGTAATAGCCGTCCTCGTCTTTCCAAGCGGTGTCGCCGGTATGATAGAGTCCGTCGTGCCACGCCTCGGCAGTCTTCTTCTCATCGCGGTAATAGCCCTTGAAGAGACCAAAAGGAACCTTGGGCTCGGTATGAACAACGATTTCGCCGGTGACTCCGGGAGGTACCGGTCTGCCGTCTTCGTCAACGATATCAACATTGTAGTGCGGCATAGGCTTACCCATAGAGCCCGGCTTCGGCTCCATGCCGACGCGGTTTGCAATAAGCAAGGTGGTCTCCGTCTGACCGAAGCCCTCCATAAGCTTTATCCCCGTCTCCTCATACCACTTGTTGAAAACATCGGGGTTGAGGGCTTCGCCTGCGATGGTGCAGTATTTCAGCGAGCTCAGATCATAGGAAGATACATCCTCCTGAAGCATAAATCTGAACATCGTGGGCGGGCAGCAGAGGCTGGTGATTTTATATTTTTCAAGTACCGAAAGAATCTCGGAGGCGTGGAACTTGTCATAGTCATAGACAAAAACGCAGCTCTCCATGAACATCTCGCCGTAAAGTTTGCCCCAGACAGCTTTGCCCCAGCCGGTATCGGCTATTGTCAGATGGACGCTGTCGGCGGTGACATCGTGCCAGTATTTGGCGGTAGTCAGATGCGCGAGGGCATATGTATGAGCGTGCATCGCCATCTTCGGGTTACCGGTGGTGCCGGACGAGAAATAGACTATCATGGGCTCATAATATTTCGTGTCAACTCTTTCGAGATGCGAATCGGCTTTTTCCATGTCGGTCATAAAGTCGTCCCAGCCGTCGCGCTTGCCGTTGACGATGATTCTCGTCTCTATCGAGGGACACTCCGGCAGAGCCTCATCGACCTGCTCGGCAATGTCGCCGTCGCCTGTGCAAACAACCGCCTTTATTGTAGCGGCGTTCGCTCTGTAGACGATATCATGCTTCTGCAGCATGAATGTTGCGGGGATAATAACCGCGCCGAGCTTGTGCAGAGCGAGAATGGTGAACCAGAACTGATAGTGGCGCTTGAGGATGACCATGACCATGTCGCCCTTCTTGATGCCCTTTTCGCGCAGCATGTTTGCCGTCTTGTCGCTATAATATTTCAGGTCGCCATAAGTGAATATTCTCTCTTCGCCCGCAGGATTGCACCAGAGAAGCGCACGCTTGTCCGGCTCGGCAGCCGCGATGGCATCGACAACATCATAAGCAAAATTGAAATTTTCAGGGCATTTGAGGGTATAATCAACTACATGTCCGTTTTCGTCATATACCTCATCCACAAAGTTTTTATTTAAATCAAGCATATGTTAAAAGTCCCTTCGTTGAGTTGTTGAATAATGATTTTATTTCTTCTCCGTTTTCTTGAGGATTATTGCAAGAAAAACGCAGTCCTCGCCGCCGGTCGCAATCATTCCGTGACCGTGAGCGGAATTATAAAGTACGGCATCGCCGGCGTTGAGTATCTCAACATGATCCTCAAATGCTACTTTGAGGCTGCCGCTGATAATATAATCAAATTCCTGTCCCTCGTGGGTCGAGAGGGTTATGGGCTTATCCTGATCCTCATCCGAATACGGCGCGGTTACAAGGAAAGGCTCGCAATATTTGTCCTTGAAGCGATAGCCGAGGTGGGAATAGTTGAATCCCGTGCGGCGCTTCATCGGCAGTCCCTCGCCCTTGCGGACTATTGAATAGAATGAAAGTCTCGGGTTATCACCGGTCAGCAGTTCTATCATATCAACATCGAACTTCTCGGCGCATTTGTAAATAAATGTGAAAGAAAAATCGACTTCGCCATTTTCGGCGGCAATATATTCTTCCGGAGTGCAATCGACGGCCTGAGCCATCTCTTCCACGCTGTAGCCCATGATCTCGCGCAGGTCGCGTATTCGCTGTGCGATCTCAGTGATGATAATTTCCATAATTAAACTCTCCTTCTCGATAAAAATATAATATAAAAAACCGCCCCAAACAAAATGTCTGGGGCGGCTGTTAACCGCGGTACCACCCAAATTCAGTGCTTTTTTACAGCACTCTCAAGCTCCAATAAGCTCTTGACTTTAACGCAGCCTTACGGAAACGCCTACTCGCTCGAAACTTTCAGGTCTCTGCTCAGGAGTGATTCGATTACCCGGTTCATACATCCGTTTTCACCAATCACGGACTCTCTGCAGTACTTATCCGGAATCTTTCTCCGTCATCGCCTTTATGGGCAAGATTCAGTTTTTACAAAGTATATAACCGAAAAGTCGGTTTGTCAATAGTTTTTCTGAATTTATTTTTCAAACATCGTTCCGCCGTACGAATCAATGCCGACGGTCAGCGGAAAATCTTTGAATTCCAGATACTTGACACTCTCGCACCCGAGGTCAAAAAACGCTATCTCCTCGCATTTTGTTATGCACTTTGAAGCAAGCGCGCCTGCGCCGCCTATCGCGCAGAGATATACGGCATTGTTGCGCTTTATCGCATCGATAACCGATTCGCTCCTGCCGCCTTTTCCTATCATGCAGCAAAGTCCCTCGTCGAGAAGCCTCGGCGCATAAACATCCATGCGGCTCGAAGTAGTCGGACCGCAGCTGCCGATAACATCGCCGGGCTTCGTCGGCGTAGGTCCGGCATAATAAATTGCCGCGTCTTTCAAATCAAATGGAAGTTCTTCGCCGCTGTCCAGCAATGCGCATATGCGCTTATGCGCCGCATCGCGCGATGTATAGACAGTGCCGGAAAGTAGCACTCTGTCTCCTGCGCGAAGTCTGCCGCAATATTCACGAAGTTCACTTGTGTCTATCTTATATTCAGCCATCAGTCTTCTCCGAGAAATTTCTTTGTCAGCTCCGATATCTCTTCGGCCTCATCGGCTTTAACGGGCTCGTCGGAAATATCTTCTTCGCTATGTATATCTTCGGTAACATTTTCTGAGCTTTCATCAGGCGCAGTGAATTTCAGATCCAGTCCGCCGCTTGCATTGAGGACATTGACAAGATTATTTATCTCTTCATCGGATATCTCTATCTCCGGCTCTGTCGGATCTCCGAAATCTTCGTCGGTAAGCTTCGGCAGTTTGACCTCGCCGTTTTCGCCGAAGGTGAACTGATGCTCGTCTATTTCTTCATCCTGAACGTCAAGTTTATCGGCAACGCTGTTGAGATTGCTTGAGAGCGAATTTATCTTCGAAACGAGAGACGCGACGACAACACCGAAGTTATCGGACATCTGCGAAATATCCTCGCCTATCTCGTCAACTCCGCTCGCCGCCTCTTCGATAGTCTGCCTGGTTTGATTCGAAATGCCCTTTGCGGACGCCTTGGCACTGCGGATTATCTTATCGGAATAGAGCAATGCGTCAAGCACCAGGGCGCCTATCTGCCCCTCCACATCCTTTGCTCGCTCGCAGCCGACTTCAACGCTGTTGAGCTTTTCATTGAGGGCATTGACTTCGTCTTCAAGGGCGAATATCTTTTTTGCATATTCCTCACTCAGCGCAAAATATTCCTCGGCACGAGTCTGCTGCTCCGAAAGAAGAGTTTCAAGCTCTCTTGTTCGCTTTGAAGCCGCCGCAGCATTCTCTTCGGTCTCCTTGAGCTTTCTCTGTGTATCTGTAAGCTGAGTCTGCTGAGCACGAATATATTCAAGGACATCTTCTTTGTTGAAGCCGCCGAAAGTCATCGTTTTGAAAAGCACATCTTTTGCCATGCTTTTATCCCTCGTTTCTTTTAATAAGCGATAATATTATACGCGCCGCCGTCGATTATAGCAAGCTTATTTTTAGAATAAATACATAAATCTCCGCCGCTGCGTATAAAAGATATACCCTTGTCGGAGTATTTCATGTTTTTGAGTTCTGCTTTTTCTGCTACAAGTGAGGTCTTTTTGCCATCGTATAAGTAAAGATCGGCTATCTCCCCGTCCGAAGAAGATACGAAATTCTTTACTATAAGAACGCTTCCGTCGGAAAGTCCAGCAAAAGACGCGACATCGCCGTCAATCTTCTCTTTTTCCGTCGAATATTTATACAAATCGCAGAGCGAGGACCCGGTAACGCTGCGCCGGTACCACACATCTGCGCCGATGATATTGCAAGCCTTTATGCTCGTATCAAGCATTTCGGCAGCAGATACAACGCCGTTTGTGACCGTGTGCCTGAATAGCGAGAATGTGTCGTTTGAATCATCAAACGATTTGACAAAAAGCTTGTCCCCGGAGATTATAAACTCCGCTTTCTTGCCGTTATACGCATCGAGCTTCACCGGCTGGGTTGAATGTGTGTCCGCATATAAGTATCCGGTTTTCTTGATGCAGGCTTTGACCGCCGACACAGCAGTTTCAACAACCGATTCAACCGATGATGAACCAAGCTGCGAATCGAGATCGGACATTCTGACGGTGCTGTCGGAAAGCTCGGTCATATAGAACACCGCGGCGGGTTCGCCGGAAGCGGAAACTGCAAATACTTCATCGGGAACAACATTTTCCGCTATTTTCTTTGACCCGTCAGCAGTTCTGGCATAGAGATTATAGCCCTGCGTGAAGGAATCGTCCTTTATCTGTTCGTCAAGAGCCTGACGGATTTTGTCGCGTGAAACCTTGCGGTTATATTTGCTCATGTCGAGCTGATATTGAATACTGAAGCCGAAGATGAATGTGTAATCATTGCGGTTCGGCTCTTTTATAAGCTCGTCATCCTGCGCCATATCATCGTCAATAATATCGCGCCAGCCGGCAGGCGACTCTTTTTTGACAAAATAATAGAGATTGCCGCCGGGCGAATACGAATCATATAAAACGGAGCTGACCATAGTAGCTATCTGAACCGGATTTTTTCCGGGAGAGACTGAGAAGAGCTCCGCTTCTCCCTCGTTATAAGACCCGGTCTCAAAGAGAATCTCACAGTTCTCACCATTATCATAAAAATGAATATTTGCGGCGTTTTTCACAAGCTCGCGGCTGCCGTCGGAAGATGAATAAACATACAGCGACTGTGAATCGGAAAGCTGCTTAAGATAATAAATCGAATCTCCGCTTTCCGGCAGGAACAGCTCTTTTATTGCAAAATCAATGTCTGATTTTTTGTTCTTCTTTATATCATATGCAGTTGTCATAACGGAGAGGTTGTCCTGATTCTGCTTCGAATAATACAGAGTTCCGTTATTATATCTGAACTCTTTTTCAACGCCGTAGTCTAAAAGCTTTGCACCTTTTTTGGCGTTTGACGAATTCTTGATACTGCACAGATAGAGGTCATATTTGCGGCTGACCTTCGCCGAGGCGGTGGTATAGATAAGATACTCGCCGTCCGAAGTAAGCAAGACCGACGAATCGTCCGATATCGTCAGCTTGTGCTTCTTGCCATAGGCGGAAAGATAAGTTCCGCCGTCGGTTGACTTATATACAATTGCCTGAGAGTCCGCATCGGGTATCTTATTTTTGCCCGACATCAGAAAAATTAACGCAGCCGTAGCTGCCGCCGCGAACACAACAATGATCGCGGCAGCGACTGCGACTGTACTCTTTTTGAATCTGCTTTTAGCCATTTGAAAACCTTTCGGTCTGTTTTCAGCGGGCAGCCTTGAGCTCAAGCGCCTGCTTTGCTTTTTTGACTATGTTCTCCGCATCAAGACCATAGATATGGAGAAGCTCGACCGCCGGACCGGAGCGTCCGAAAACATCCTCTACGCCGAGCTTTACGACCGGTACGGGTATAGTTTCGCAGACAACTTCGCTGACTGCTCCGCCGAGTCCGCCGATAACGGAATGCTCCTCTGCGGTAACGATGGCTCCCGTGTCTCTTGCGGCGTCGATAATCGCCTGTCTGTCGATAGGCTTTATTGTATGCATATTGATGACTCTTGCAGAAATGCCCTCTTTTTCGAGCATATCTCTTGCCATAACAGCCTCGTTCACCATAAGACCGGTTGCGATTATAGTCACATCCTTGCCATCTGCAAGCTGAACCGACTTGCCTATTTCAAACTTATAGTTATCGGGATCATTGAATCTCGGCACTGCAAGACGGCCGAAGCGAAGGTAGACGGGGCCGTCATACTCCGCAGCGGCGAAAACAGCCGCTCTCGCCTCAACATCATCGGCGGGATTGATTATAACCATACCGGGGATGGTACGCATGAGAGCTATATCCTCGCAGCACTGATGGCTCGCGCCGTCCTCACCGACGGATATACCCGCATGGGTAGCGCCGATTTTGACGTTAAGATGCGGATAGCCGATTGTGTTTCTTATCTGCTCAAAAGCACGGCCTGCGGCGAACATTGCAAACGAGCTGGCAAATACAGTGTATCCGATGGTCGAAAGTCCGCCGGCGACACCTATCATGTTGCACTCGGCAATACCGGTATCAAAGAATCTGTCCGGATACGCCTTTTTGAACATAGCTGTTTTTGTCGCCTCTGCAAGGTCTGCATCAAGAACGACGAGCTTATCATTTATGGCTCCGAGCTCTACGAGCGCCTTGCCGTAACCGTCACGCGTTGCCGCTTTTATAATTTCTGCCATAGCACGACATTCCTTTCACTGAAATTAGTTGGCTTCGAGGCTTGTGAGAGTAGCGTTGAGCTCCTCCATAGCCTCCTTGTACTGCTCCTCGTTGGGAGCCTTACCGTGCCACGAGCACTGATTTTCCATGAAGGAAACGCCCTTGCCCTTGACACTCTTGGCGATTATTGCGGTGGGCTTACCTTTAAACTCTATAGCCGCATTGAAAGCGGCGTCCATCTCATCGAAGCTGTCCGCATATATCTCAAGAACATTCCAGCCGAAAGCCTTGAATTTCTCGGCTATCGGATAAGGGGAATTGACCTCTGCGATCGTTCCGTCTATCTGAAGATTGTTGTTATCAACAACCGCAACAAGATTGTCGAGACCCTTAGCGCAGGCATACATTGCTGCCTCCCAGACCTGACCCTCCTGAATCTCGCCGTCGCCGAGAATGGTATAAACTCTGAAGCTCTTGCCCGAAAGCTTTGCACCGAGAGCCATACCGACGGCTACGGAGATTCCCTGACCGAGCGAACCGGTGCTGGCATCGACGCCGGGAACGGTTCTCATGTTCGGGTGACCCTGAAGTCTCGAATCGCTCTTTCTGAGTGTTTTGAGCTCCTCGACGGGGAAATATCCTCTGTGCGCAAGTACGGAATAATATGCGGGCGCGGCATGACCTTTCGACATGACGAGCCTGTCCCTGTCTTCCCACTGCGGATTCTTCGGGTCGATGTTGAGCCGATGGAAGTAGAGGTAAGTCAGGATATCGGCGATTGAAAGCGAACCGCCCGGATGACCGGACTTTGCATTATAAACGCCTTCAATTGCACCCATTCTCACCTTACAAGCTTTGATCTTCAACTGTTTGCTGACAATTGTGTCCACAACAGCCACCTCCTGTAATAATGTATTTATTGGCAATCTTTTTCAATATATTCGAGAAAATCGGCAACGGCGCCCTTATTACAGTGACACGCAACAAATGTTGCTGCATCCTTCATCTCCTGCGGAGCCTGCCCGCAGACTGCCGGAACGCCGACGCTCTTTATCATATCATAGTCGTTGAAATAGTCTCCGATAGCACCCGTATGCTCATGCGGAATACCAAGCATATCTGCTATTTCAAGCACCGCGGTGCCCTTATTTGTGCCTTCAAGGAGCATCTCATAGCTCGCTACCGAGGACGACATATATGTAACGCCCGAATGGTCTATAGAATTGAGATACTTAACCATCCGTGAAACCATCGGCGGAAGACCCATAAATATGACCTTTCCCCAATTGCTCTTCGGGACATCTTCAAATTTTTTGAAGCTCTGGTGCGGTATTCCGTCC